>ENA-OZDY01000396-OZDY01000396.1-human-gut-metagenome-genome-assembly--contig:-NODE-396-length-17537-cov-4.995367_pt1 | contig 17537 bp, 19 predicted proteins | sample MGYA00245063_ERZ653599 | MGnify/ENA primary metagenome ERZ653599 (study PRJEB26926, sample SAMN06165004) | human gut metagenome | biome: ENVO:00009003; feature: ENVO:2100002; material: ENVO:00002003... | reverse complement strand
CATCAGAAACAACGTAAAGCTCAAGCAATAATTCAGTCAAAAAGCGGTGGCTTCCGGCCACCGTTTTTTTGTCGAAAAATGAGTGCATTTTCCTCTTGCAATTCGTTTTTAATTGTTGTATCCTAAGCACTGTCAATTTAAAGTGATAGTCAATTCAGGTTAACTATCTAAGTATTTTCAAGAAAGGAGAACCCCATGCAGACCAACGAGATCCAGGAGCTGCTGCTCGACACGATCCCCGCGTGGCACTACTGGTTTGCCCGTCCGTTCAAGCGCATGCTGAACGACGGCGTCAGCCTTGACATGTACTACTGCATCCAGTCGATGCGCCGCAGCGGCCGCACGATGACGATGACAGAGCTTGCAAACTTTGCCCGCATGCCCAAGCAGCAGATGAGCAAGCTCGTCGACAAGCTGGTCGAGGGCGGCTTTGCCGAGCGGCTGAGCGACCCCGACGACCGCCGCGTCATCCGCCTGCGGGCGACTGAGAAGGCCGACGAATACGTGGCGAGCTTTTTAGAGAAGGATGCGGCGGAGTTCCGCGCGTTTTTCGACCAGCTCGAAGGCGAAGAGCGCGAGACCTTCTGCACGGCGCTTCGCACCATCCACGACACCTTTGAGGCCAAACGCAAGCGCATGATCGAGCAGGGCAAGCTGCCCGACTGTCCCCCACAAACTAAGAAAGGAGGCCACTGCCGATGAATATGATCCATCGCTTCATGAGCTGCATCCGCGAGTATAAAAAGCCCACGATCCTGACGCTCTTGTGCATGGTCGGCGAGGTCGCGATTGAAGTGCTGATCCCGTTTTTCACCGCCAATCTCGTCAACGAAATCAAGGGCGGCGCGGAGCTCAGCGGCGTTGTGCGCGTGGGCCTTGGGCTCATCCTGATGTCGCTCGTGTCGCTCAGCTGCGGCGCGCTCGGCGGGCTTTACGGCTCGCGCGCGAGCGCCGGCTTTGCCAAAAACGTCCGCCACGATGTTTTCACCCGCGTGCAGAGCTTCGCGTTTGAAAATATCGACAAATTCTCCTCCGCCTCGCTCGTCACGCGCATGACGACCGATATCAACAATGTGCAGATGTCCTTTATGATGTGCATCCGCATCGCGGTACGCGCACCGCTGATGTTCCTCTTCGCCGTCATCATGGCCTATATCATGGGCGGCGCGCTGGCGACGACATTCCTCATTATCATTCCCGTGCTGGTAATCGGACTTCTTCTGATCGCACGTAAGGCAATGCCCGCGTTCCGCGCGGTGTTCCGCAAGTACGATAAGCTCAATGAATCGGTCGAGGAAAATGTGCGCGCGATGCGCGTGGTCAAGGGCTTTGCCCGCGAAGGGTATGAAAAGCAGAAGTTCGCCGTGGCCTCGCACGATATCGCCAAGGACTTCACCTTCGCCGAGCGCGTCGTCGCGCTCAACGCGCCGCTGATGCAGTTCTGCGTATACTTCAACATGATCTTCGTGCTATTTGTCGGCTCGCGGATCATCATCACGAACGGCGGCACGACCATCGACGTTGGCCAGCTCTCGGCCATGCTGACCTACGGCATGCAGATCTTAATGTCGCTGATGATGATCTCGATGATCTACGTGATGATGACGATGTCGTATGAGTCCTTCGTCCGTATCTGCGAGGTACTCGAGGAAGAGCCCGCGCTCACCGATCCCGCATCTCCCGCGATGGACGTGAAGGACGGCTCCATCGACTTTGAAAACGTCAGCTTCAAGTACTCTGCACAGGCGAAGAAATTCGCGCTGCAGGACATCAACCTGCACATCGACTCAGGCATGACCGTCGGCATCCTCGGCGGTACGGGCTCGAGCAAGTCGACCCTCGTGCAGCTCATCCCGCGCCTTTACGATGTGAGCGAGGGCTGCGTCAAGGTCGGCGGCAGAGATGTGCGCGAATACGACCTTGAGGCGCTGCGCGGCGCGGTCAGCGTCGTGCTGCAAAAGAATGTGCTGTTTTCCGGCACGGTCAAGGATAACCTGCGCTGGGGCAACGAAAACGCCACCGACGACGAGATGATCGAGGCGTGCAGGCTCGCGCAGGCGGACGAATTCGTTCGCTCCTTCCCCGACGGGTATGACACCTATATCGAGCAGGGCGGCTCGAACGTCTCCGGCGGACAGAAGCAGCGTCTCTGCATCGCCCGGGCGCTTCTCAAAAAGCCGAAAATTCTAATCCTCGACGACTCGACCTCCGCGGTCGACACGCGCACCGACGCGCTGATCCGCGAGGGCTTCCGCACCTATATCCCCGAGACGACGAAGATCATCATTGCCCAGCGCGTCGCGTCCGTGCAGGATGCCGACCTCATTCTCGTGATGGACAACGGCCATATTGCGGACATGGGCACGCACGATCAGCTCCTCGCTTCGAGTGAAATTTACCGCGAGGTCTACGAATCCCAGACGAACGGAGGTGAGCAGGATGAAGCGTGATCCCAAGAATTCCCGCCGCCCAAACGACGGCGCGGCGAACCTCGCCATGCTTAAGCGCACGGTGAAAAAGCTCTTTTCCTACTATCCTGTGCTCGCGCCCGTCACGTTCGCGTGCATCCTGTTCTCGGCCATCGTCACGTCGATCCCGTCGCTTTTCGTGCAGAATGTCATTCAGGTCATCGAAAAGTGGTATGTCTCGCGCGACTGGGTCTCCGCCAAAGCAGAGCTCATCCCCATCCTGTCGCTGCTCATCTCGCTCTATGTGCTCTCGATCATCGCAATCCTGGTCTACAAGCAGCTCATGGCCTATATGACGCAGGGCTTTCTCGACAAGCTCCGTCAGGAGATGTTCGGCGGCATGCAGGATCTTCCCATCCGCTACTTCGACACCCACCAGCACGGCGATATCATGAGCTTCTACACCAACGATATCGACACGCTGCGCCAGCTCGTGTCCGAAGCCATCCCCGCCTTCATCCAGTCTGGCGCGATCGTGCTGGCCGTGTTCGGCATTATGCTCTATTTCAGCATCTGGCTGACGCTCATTTCGGTGCTCGGCGTGATTCTGATGATCGTCGTCACCAAGCGCGTCGGCGGCGGCAGCGCCAAATTCTTCCTGCGCCAGCAGAGGCCGTCGCCAAAACCGAGGGCTATATTCAGGAGACGATGACCGGCCAGAAGGTCGTCAAGGTCTTCTGCCACGAGCAGCGCTCCATTGAGGAGTTCGACAAGATCAACGACGCCCTCTTTGAAGACAGCTACCGCGCCCACGCCTATGCCAGCGTGCTCGGCCCCATCATCGGCAACATCGGCAACTTCCTCTATGCGGCTCTGGCGCTCGTGGGCGGCGTGCTGCTGCTTATCGGCGTTCCGAACCTGAGCCTTTCCGGCAAGGCGCTGGATATCTCCATTCTCGTCCCGTTCCTCAACATGACCAAGCAGTTCACGGGCAACATCAACCAGCTCTCCCAGCAGATCAATTCCATCGTCATGGCGGGCGCAGGCGCGCAGCGCGTCTTCTCCCTCATCGATGAAAAGGCCGAGACGGACGACGGCTTCGTTACGCTCGTCGACGCGGACATCGCCCCCGACGGCACGATCCGCAAGAGTGACCATCACACCGGCCACTGGGCGTGGAGAAATCCGAACGACAACGGCAAGGCCTCTTACCGCGAGCTGCGCGGCGACGTGCGCCTCATCGACGTGGACTTCGGCTACGAGCCGAATAAAGAGGTCCTGCACGACGTCTCCGTCTACGCAGAGCCCGGCCAGAAGGTCGCCTTTGTCGGCGCGACCGGCGCGGGCAAGACGACCATCACGAACCTCATCAACCGCTTTTACGACATTGCCGACGGCCAGATTCTCTACGACGGCATCGACGTCAGCAAGATCAAAAAGGCCGACCTGCGCCGCTCGCTCGGCATCGTCCTGCAGGACGTCAACCTCTTCACCGGCACGGTGATGGACAACATCCGTTATGGTAAACTCAACGCGACGGATGAAGAGTGCATCGCCGCGGCAAAGCTCGCCGGCGCGGACGATTTCATTACGCGCCTTCCGCAGGGCTACGCGACGGAGCTCGCCAACAACGGCGCAAACCTCTCGCAGGGCCAGCGTCAGCTCATCTCCATCGCCCGCGCGGCGGTCGCCGACCCGCCGGTCATGATCCTCGACGAGGCGACCTCGTCCATCGACACACGCACCGAGGCCATCGTCCAGCGCGGCATGGATCAGCTGATGGAGGGCCGCACGGTGTTTGTCATCGCGCACCGCCTGTCCACCGTCAAGAATTCCGATGTCATCATGGTCCTCGACCACGGCCGCATCATCGAACGCGGCAGCCACGAAAAGCTGATTGCGGAAAAAGGAACCTATTACCAACTCTACACCGGCGCATTCGAGCTTGAATAACTCAAAAAAGGACACATCCGTACGGATGTGTCCTTTTTTGAGTTCGCATATCGTCCAAGTCCTCCCGCTATATTGTGTTGAACGCAATTTTTAAGGGAGGAATTCTATGTCTCGTTCCTTTTTCCGCACCTACGGCTTTCTGAGCGCGATGCTGCTCGCCATCGTACTCGGATGCGTGCTGGGCGCGCTGTGGCCGGGGGCGACGTGTCTCGCCCCGCTCGGCACGATCTTCATTAACCTGATGTTCTGCATCGTCGTGCCGCTCGTGTTCTGCTCGCTGAGCAGCTCCATCGCCTGCATGAAAAGCCCGAAGCGCGCGGGGAAGATCATGGGCACGACGCTTTTGGTCTTCATCGTCACGGGCCTTATCGCCGCAGTCATCATGCTCTTTGCGATGCGCCTCTATCCCCCGGTCCTCGAGCCGTGGGCGGACGCGGCGGCGGGCGAGGTCGATGAACAGGCGAGCGTCGCACAGCTGCTCGTCAACTTCTTCACGGTCGAGGATTTCGCGGCGCTGCTGTCCCGCCGCGCGATGCTGCCGCTCATCGTCTTCTCCATCCTCATCGGCTTTGGCGTCAATCTGAGCGGCGGCGCGGACTGCCTGACGGCAAAAGTCCTGCAGGACATGACGAACTGCCTTTTGAAGGTCGTCTCGCTCATCTCCTACTACGCGCCCGTCGCGTTTTTCGGTTTTTTCGCCTCACTCGTCGCGACCTACGGTGCACAGATCACCGCGGCCTATGGCCGCGCGATGCTCGTCTACTATCCGCTCTGCTTTGTCTACGCGCTCGTCGCGTTTCCGCTCTACGCCTATCTCGGCGGCGGAAAGGAGGGCGTGCGCGTCATGCGGCGGCACATCCTGCGCCCTGCGGTCACGGCGCTCGGCACCTGCTCGTCCGTCGCAACGATCCCGACGAATTTAGAGGCCGCGGAGGACAGCGGCGTGCCGCGTGACATCTCCGACCTCGTCCTGCCGCTGGGCGCGACGATGCACATGGACGGCTCGTGCTTCAGCTGCGTGCTGAAGATTGCGTTCCTCTTCGGCGTGTTCGGCATCCCGTTTGAGGGCGCGGGGCTCATCGTCAAAATTCTGCTTGTCGCCGTGTTCAGCTCGGTCGCGATGAGCGGCATCCCCGGCGGCGGGTACATCGGCGAGTACATCATCTGTACGCTCTTCTTCCCCGCGCAGATGGCCATTGCCTACCCCATCGCTGTGACGATCGGCAACCTTGTCGACCCGCCTGCCACAATGATCAACGCCGCGGGCGACTATGTTGTTACATTTCTCGTCGCGCGCTTCACCGAGGGAAAAGACTGGCTTGAGCGTGCGCAGAGGGAAAAGGCTGCACACTAAATTTTCCGTGCGCTTTCCGCGCAGGCATGCTATAATGCTGTTCGTTAACGAAAGAAGAAAGATTCGCCCGCTGCGCGCGGGCAGAAAGAGGTTTTTATCATGGAAGTTGGTCTTTCCATCGCGCAGATGCAGCGCGGCATGGACGTGGAAGGCTTTTATCTGCTCAAGGCCGCCTTTGCCAAGGTGACAGCCAGCGGCAAGCCGTTTTTGAGCGCAGTGCTCGCCGACACGAGCGGCACGATTGAAGCAAAGGTCTGGGACTACAGCGGCCCCATCGGCGAGCGCGACGTAGGCAAGGTGCTCAAGGTGCGTGGGAGCGTATCGGACTACCGCGGCATGCCCCAGCTCACAGTCGACAAGCTGCGCCTCGCCGAAGACAATGACCGCGTCGACGTCTCGAAGCTCGTGAGCGTCGCGCCCATCGACCGCGAGGCCGGCTATGACGAGGTCAAGGCACTCGTTTCGACCATCGAGGACGCAGACTACCGTGCCGTGTGCGAGGAAATGCTGCGCCGCCACGAGGCAGCGTTCCGCACCATTCCCGCCGCCAAGAGCGTTCACCACGGCTTTTTGTCCGGCCTTCTGATGCACACGCTCAACATGCTGCGCCTTGCCGATTTTCTGTCTGCGCAGTACGCGGACACCGTGAATCGCAGCCTGCTTCTCACCGGCACGCTGCTGCACGACTTCGCCAAGGAGCAGGAGTTCACGTTCTCCGAGCTCGGCCTTGTGACGGATTACTCGACGAAGGGCCAGCTGCTCGGTCACCTCGTCATGGGCGCGCAGGAGGTCGCGGCGATTGCCGCCGAGCTCGACCTGCCCGAGGAAAAGGCGACGCTTTTGGAGCACCTGATTCTCTCGCATCACGGCCAACCGGAATTCGGCGCGGCGGTGCTGCCCCAGTGCGCGGAGGCAGAGCTTTTGTCGCTCGTCGACCAGATCGACAGCCGCATGGAGATCTACCGCGAGGTGCTCGCGCCGCTCAAAGCGGGCGAATTCAGCCAGCGTGTCTTCGCGCTCGACAACCGCCGCGTTTATAAGCATCAATAAGGATGGCAGCGCCAGCGGCGCTGCACGGGGCAAAGGGGGAGATTCTCTTTCAAAAGAGAATCTCCCCCTTTGGAACCCCCAAGAGAAAGGCAGGGGGCGTTTCGATTTCGCCCCCTGCACCCCCTAACGACCAAAAGGGAGGGGCGTAGCCCCTCCTTTTTGGATGATCCTCCCCGCGCTTCTGACGGCGCGGCATTGCTGCGCTCGCCGCTCAGGGCTGCTTCTATTTCAGTTCTGTGCTGTGATATACATTTCTTCTGCTTTTTGCTGGGCAGCGATGAGTGTGGATTTTGCGTCGCCGTAATTTTGCTTTTCGATCTGAGCAAGTGCGTCGGTGATGGCGTTGAACAGGGTCAAGTACATTTTCTGATAATCTGTCATAGCAAAACCTCCGAACATATTTTAGATATATTATATATCTATTAAACGCATAATACTTCAAAACGAGCTTATTGTAAATACACAATAACTGTATTTTGAGGTTTTTCTATGGCTATTAAGAGCTTATCTATTCGCATTGATGAAACGATGCTCCATAAACTTCACGTCGTTGCCGACTACGAGGGCCGCAGCGCAAACAACGAAATTCTGATCTTAATCCGCGACGCGATCGAAGCCTACGAGGAAAAACACGGCAAGATCGAACTCTGATTTTCACAATGCGGCGAGCGCAGCAATGCCGCCTTGGCAGGCACTATCGAAACGGAATCATCCGAAGTAGGCACAATGCTTACCGGAAGTGCCATGGGGTGGATAATCCAAAAAGGAGGGGCAAGGCCCCTCCTTTTTGGTCGTTAGGGGTGCAGGGGCGAGATCGAAACGCCCCTGCCGTTCTCTTGGGGGTTCAAGGGGGCCATTCTCTCACGTGAGAGAATGGCCCCTTTGCCTGCGCACCCCTGCGGCACGCAGGGAATTCCCGTCCCTCAGCGGGACAAGACCTTTCTTGCCAAAGGCCCGATTACGCCGCCGGCGGCGTTGCCAATCGTCATCACAAGCAGATATAAAACCGCGCGGCCGCTCCACGCGCCGCCCATCGTGAAATAGTACATATTCGCCACGCAGTGCTCAAAGCCGCAGAGGATGAACACGCACACGCCGAAAAAAAGCGCGAGATACTTGCCGAGCTCGTGCGGGTTGGAGCGATAGCCCTCCACGCCGATGTAGATCATCACGTTGCAGAAAACGGCGAGGATGAACGCGCCGAACAGCGGCTCGGAGAGCTTCAATTCACAGATGCCCTGCGCACGGGCGCTGAGGGATACAAGCCGCGTGCACTTCTCGGCAAGCGCGATGAGCGATGTGCCGGCGAGATTCCCCAACCAGATGACCGGCAGCGTTTTGGCGTAGGCCATATCGTTATCGAACACGTAGCAGACCTTGCCGGTGAACAGATGCAGCCCGCGCGTGCAGACGACGAAAAGGCCGATCGTGAAAAAAATCGACCCGACGACCGTATTTTCCACCGACAGGAACACCGTGCCGCCAAAGGCGATGACCGCGCCGGCAAGGATCGCGGAGAGAAAAATCTTTTTCATGCGGAAACTCCTCCAGACCGTGTGATGGGGTCTATTTTACCGTATGTCAGCGAGCGTTGTAAACGCTTCTCTGTGGAGAGATAAAAAGTCCGCAGAAAATGAGGGTTTTTGCCGCTTCGGCTTAACAGAACACGGCATTTTGCGCGGCATGGAGGGAGGCTCGCCGTGATTTTTATTGCTTTTCCCTCCCTCGGATAGTACAATGGTCTCACCATCAAACTTTCGGAGGACTTTTCCCCAATGAAACTCATCTCATGGAACGTCAACGGCCTGCGCGCGTGCATTGGCAAGGGCTTTTTGGATTTTGTGAATTTCATCGACGCAGACGTCATCTGCCTACAGGAGACGAAGCTGCAGCCGCATCAGATCGAACTTGACCTGCCGCAGTACCACATCTACTGGAACAGCGCGGACAAAAAGGGCTACTCCGGCACGGCGGTGTTCACCAAGCAGAAGCCTCTTTCCGTCACCTATGACTTTGGCGAGGACATCCACCGCCATGAAGGGCGCGTCATCACGTGTGAATATCCGGACTTCTACCTCGTCTGCTGCTACACGCCGAACTCGCAGGACGAGCTGCGCCGCCTTTCGTACCGCATGGAATGGGAGGATGCGCTGCGGCAGTACCTCTGTGAGCTCGACACGATCAAGCCCGTCGTGTACTGCGGGGACTTAAACGTCGCACACGAGGAGATCGACCTCAAAAATCCGAAGACGAACCACTTTAACCCCGGCTTTTCCGACGAGGAGCGCGGCAAGATGACGCAGCTTTTGTCCTCGGGCTTTCTCGATTCGTTCCGCACGCTGTACCCCGACAAGACGGACGCCTATTCGTGGTGGAGCTACCGCGCCCAGTCGCGCGCACGGAACGTGGGGTGGAGAATCGACTATTTCATCGTCTCCGAACGCCTGCGCTCCCGCATCGAAAACGCGGATATCTTAGCTGAGGTCATGGGCAGCGACCACTGCCCCGTGCTGCTCGAGCTCAAGGAGGAATCAAAATGAAAAAGGAAATGACCGGAGGCACGAAGATCACCCTGATCATCAGCGGTGCGGCCATGCTTGCCGGCATCGTGATCGTTGTGCTGTTTGCCGCCGGCGCGCTCGCCCTTTCCGAGCAGAGCCGCAACGTGCTCGCGATCGCGATCTCCGCCGCGCTGGTGATGTTTTCCTACACGCTGTGCAAATCGTTGGGGGTACTTAAAAATCAAAAAAAGTGATTCTCACCCCCACGCCCACGTGGGGAACGGGTAAAAGGGGGATATTCTCTTTCACGAAAGAGAATATCCCCCTTTTGAACCCCCAAGAGAAAGGTTTCAGATTGGCGGTCTCGGGCGCGAATGACCTTTATGCCTCCGGAATGCACTACCTGCGCGCGGCAAAGCCGCGTTGAGCCCTGCAAGACGATTTGCCTCTGCTTCTACTACCCGCTGCCGCTCTGCCCATCTTGTAGAAGTTCGCAGTAATCACCGTCCACCGCCAGTCTCCACAATGCGGCAAGCACCAGCAATGCCGCATTCGGCAAGCAGTATGCCGCCCAACTACCGTCACTCGCGCCTCACGGTAGTAAGGCGCGGTTGCGAGTGGTAACGACTCGCAGGGATTCATGGCGAAGCCATGTACACCGCACCCGATTGCGCAGCGCGTGCAGCTCTTCGAGCTACAGACCGGCAATGTGCGGGGTCGAGGGGGAAGGCCCCCTCGCCTTTCTCTGGGGATTTCAAAAGGGGTATTCTCTTTGGAAAGAGAATACCCCTTTTGGTTGGCAGCAGCGTCACGCGCTGCATCACCACTCCGCGCAACGCGCGGATCATTATGCTTTTGTGCGGTCGTAAGAAACGACAACTCTTCTGTTCGGCTCGGTGCCGATGGAGAACGTTGTCACACTCGGCGTATCCTGGAGCGCAGTGTGGATGACGTGGCGCTCGTAGGCGTTCATGGGCTCGAGGGTGACATTGCGGCGGTACTTCGTCACCTTGCCGGCGACCTTTTCCGCCAGGCGCTCGAGGCTCTGCTCGCGCTTTTCGCGGTAATTTTCTGCGTCGACCTGCACGCGGGCACGGTTCTTCTCGCTGCCGCGGTTGATGCTGTAGTTCGTCAACTGCTGGATGGCGTCGAGCGTTTCGCCGCGGCGGCCGATCAGCGCGCCGAGCTTTTCACCTTCGAGGAAGACCTTGTAGCGGCCCTTCTCACTCTCGTAGACCTTGACCTCAGCGGCGGAGTCCATGTGCTCAAGAAGGCCCTTGAGGAACGCGCGGATCTGCTCGCTCTTCTCGTCGTGGCACTCTTCGCCGAGGTCGACAATGGGCTTGGGCTGCGGGGCGGGACGCTCCGCGCGCTCGGCACGGGGAGCGCGGTTCTCGCGGCGGTCTTCGCGCGCGGGACGGTCGCCGCGTTCGGTACGCGGCTTGTCGTTTGCACGGGATTCTTTTTTCTGCAGCACCTCGGGCGCGTACATGGGCACGGCCTTGGGCGCAGAAGCGGGTTCAACTTTCTTTTCGGGCTTGGGTGCGGCAGGCTTTTCCACCGGCTTGACCTCTTCGGCCTTGCCGTCGTCATAGCTCACGCGAACGCGCGCGGGCGCGCTGCCGATGCCGAGGAATCCGGCTTTCGCGCGCTCAAGAATTTCAACAGAAACGTCGTCTCTGTCCATCTTCAGCTGCGCGAGCGCGCTCTGGATGGCCTCGTCCTCCGTCTTGCCCGTTACGTCAATAAACTTGATCATTCAGACAAGCTCCTTACAATTATTCTCCGTAGTGCTCGGGGTCGTAGGAACGGCCGCGGGCATAGGGTCGGTCGCCGACGCGTCCGCTTTCGTTCGTGGAATTTTTCTTCTTCATGGATTTTGCAGCCTGCTTTTCCGCACGCTTTTCCTTGAGGCTCTTCTTCTCGGCCTCTTCGGCAGCGTACTTACGCTGCTGCTCGCGGGCGGCTTCCATGCGGCGCAGACGGTCGTCGCGCTTCTGCTTTTCCTTCTCGCTGAGCTCGTCCTCCATGTGGCTCTTATAGTACTTGGTCAGAACCTTTTCCTGGATGGCGTAGAGCAGCGAGTTGACGATCCAGTAGACGCCGAGAGCCGCGGGCAGCGTAAAGCCGATCCACAGCGACATGAGCGGCATCATCCACATCATCATGCGGTTGGAGCGGGCCGCGGCGTCGTTGCCCTCAGCGGCGACGTTGCCGGACATGGAGACCTTGGACTGCAGGAAGCTCAAAGCACCGGAAATGAACGGGATCAGCACAACGCCGATCACGGGCCAGCCGCCGGTGAAGAAATCTTTCCACACATCCCCCGGCATGACCGTGAGGTCAAGGCCGAGGAAATCGTAGTTCACGTTGAGAAGACCGTCAAACTTGCCGGAAAACTCCGCAAAGTTGTCGGAAATGAACTTGGCAAGGCCGATCTCCTCATAGCCCTTGCGCACGAGCTCGGCATTGTAGCCCAGGGTGGTGGCAAGGGTCGTGATCTCCGTCACGACGTCCTTGGAGAGCATCATGAAGCGGCTGAGCGGCTGACGGATGATGGAATACAGAGCGATGAGGATGGGGAAGGGCAGGAAGCTCCAGAGGCAGCCGCTCATGGGGTTGACCCCCTCCTTGGCGTAGAGCATCTGGATCTCATCGTTCATTTTCTGGGGATTGTTGGCATATTTCGTCTGGATCTCTTTGATCTTGGGCTGGAAGAGATTCATGCGCATCATGCTCTTTTTCGACTTCATCTGGAAGGGCAGCGTGATGAGCTTCACGACGATCGTGAAGAGCACGAGAGCCCAGCCGTAGGAGCCGGTCAGCTCATAGAAGGTGCGCAGGACCCAGGCGAAGGGAACGCAAATGTAGTAGCCGATGGTTGACATTCTTCGGTTTCCTCCGTGGTTTTAGGTTCGGTCACGGGACCGGGTCGTAGATTTTTCCGCCCTTGTAGAACGGATGGCATCGCATGATACGCTTGAAGGCAAGCCAGCCGCCCTTGACCGCCCCGTACTTCTCGATCGCTTCGAGCGCGTATTGAGAGCACGTGGGGATAAAGCGGCAGCAGGGGGGCCGGTAGGGTGAGATGGCCCTGCGGTAAAACCGGATGAGAAACAGCAGAAAGCGTTTCATGCCTGCGTTTCCCACAGATCAAGCTTTTTGCACGTTTTTTCAAACGCGCGCTTGAGCTCCCAGTAGTCCGCGTGGGCGGCCCTTGTGCGGGCGACGACGATGCAGTCGTAGCCCTGCTTCATCTTCCCCTGACTCAGGCGGAAGATCTCGCGGATGCGGCGGCGGACGCGGTTGCGCACGACGGCGTGGCCGAGCTTGGTGCTGACCGTGACGCCGAGGCGGTTGTGTCCGAGCCGGTTTTTCCGGTAATACACCACAAGGCAGGACGAAACACCGGACTTGCCCTTGGCATACATCCGGCGGAATTCGTAATTTTTCTTGACGGTGGTGGTGCTTTTCACGCGTGATCTCCCTGCTTTTGCAGATTTCTCCGCACAGCCTGCAAGGGACGGCGATCGAAACACATTCTCATCGGCCGTCCCTCATTGTTTCATGTGTAGCATACGATACGCAAGTTGCTCCCGCTTTAGTGGGTCAGACGGGCGCGGCCGCGTGCACGACGGCGGGCGATAACCTTGCGGCCGTTGGCAGTGGACATTCTCTTGCGGAAGCCGTGCTCCTTGGAGCGCTGGAGCTTCTTGGGCTGGTAGGTGCGAGAAGTAGCCATTTCGTTTTACCTCCTGAAAAAATTTTACCGGCAGCACCCCTTTTGGAGGTACTGCACTTACTCGACGGCGGGCGGAGAAAGCTCCCCGCGGACCGCAGTTGATAAAAATAGTGCCGTATTGACGCGGCATACGGGGAGTATTATATCGGTTTTGCCGCATTCTGTCAACCAAAAATGCAAAAATTGGTGCATGTTTCCATTTCCCGCAAAACCTTGTGGCGCGTATCGAAACATGCAACTATCTCTTGTGTCCTTTTGCCTGTTTTTCAGGGCTTTTGCACTGCAAAAAACAGCGTTTTATATTTAGAATATGTGTTGCGTTCGCGCGCGTTTTTTGGTATAATATAGGGAGTAAATTTTCGGCTGTCACAGCCGTTTATTCCAAAGAAAGAAAGGAGCGCTTCCGTGAACTCTGTTGCAGACATCTGGAAGATCGTTCTCTCCCGCCTCAGCCAGGACCTGTCCGAGACGACCATCTCCACGTGGTTCGACGAGGTGGAGGCCGTGTCCATCAAGGACAGGACGCTCTATCTCCACTGCCCGAACGATTTTAAGCGCAGCACGATCGAATCCATGTTCTCTGACCGCATCAAGGATTCCCTGCGGGACATTTACTCCGCCGATTTCGACGTCAAGCTCCTCTCCACCGCGGAGAGCACCGCCCTTTTCGAGCCCGAGGTCAAAAAGTCCACCGCGCTGCTCGATTCCGGCGAATTCACGTTCGACACGTTTGTCGTCGGCGAATCGAACAAAATGGCCTATGCCGCCGCGCGCGCCGTGGCCGACGGCGTGGGGCACTACAACCCGCTATTTATCTACGGCGACTCCGGCCTTGGCAAAACGCACCTCATTTACGCCATCGCTCATCAGATCCGCACGACGCGCCCGTCGGCGAAGATCATCTACATCAAGGGCGATGATTTCATCAACGAATTCATCGAGCTCGTGCGCGCGGGCCGCGGCAGTGAGTTCCGCGCGAAGTACCGCGACGCGGACCTGCTGCTCGTGGACGACGTGCAGTTTGTCGCGGGCAAGGAGCAGGTGCAGAACGAATTTTTCCATACGTTCAACACGCTCTACGAGGCCGGACGCCAGATCGTCCTGACCTCCGATCGCCCGCCCTCTGACATGCACCTTCTCGACGACCGCCTGCGCACGCGCTTTGAGTGGGGCTTACTTGTCGATGTGCAGCCGCCCGATTTTGAAACGCGCCTTGCTATCGTGAAAAACAAGGCCGCGCAGTGGGGCACCGTCATCGACGACGACATTGCGCGTTACATTGCCGAGAATGTCACGTCCAACGTCCGCCAGCTCGAGGGCACGATGAACAAGATTCTCGCCTACCGCGATCTCATCGGACGCGAGATGGACGCCGACGCCGCGCACCGCGCGGTCGAGGACTTTATGAAAAAGAACGCGAATCTCGCCCCCACGGCGGCGATGATCATCACCGAAACGTCGCGCTACTTCGGCATCGACGAAGAGGTCATCAAGGGCCCGTCTCGAAGCCGCGAGGCCGTCAACGCCCGTCAGGCCGCGATGTACCTCGTGCGCCGCATGACGAATCTGTCGACGCCAGATATCGGCCGCGAGTTCGGCAAGCGCGACCATACGACCGTGCTCCACTCGCTCGAGCAGATCGAAAAGAAGATGAAATCCGATCCCGTCTTCAACCAGACGATCAAAGAGATCACGATTAACATCAACTCCAAGAGATAACAAAGTTTTCCACATTATCCACAGGGTTGTGCAGAGGGAAGCTGTGGAAACATTTTTTCAAAATTTTGGGTGTGGAAAGTGATAGAACTTTTCAACAACCCGCGAGGGATAAATTTTCCTTGCCATTTCGGGCTAAAATTGGGTTTTCCACATTTTTGCGCCCCTACTGCTGCTATTTCTAAAAACTATCCTTTTTCTTTTCCAAAAGAGAAAAAATCATCCGTTTTACGAAAGGAACGCCGCTATGAAATTCTCCTGCGAAAAGCTGCTGCTGCAAAATGCAGTCAATACCGCCTCCCGCGCCGTCGCGGCGAAAAGCTCCATCCCTGCGCTCGAAGGACTGCTGCTGACCTGCGGCGGCGAGAGCCTGACCGTTTCAGGCTACAACATGCAGACCGGCATCCGCACGAAATTTGCCGCCGAGGTCGAGGAGTCCGGCGAGCTGGTCGTCAACGCGCGCCTGATCAGCGAGATTTTAAGAAGACTGCCCGACGACGCCGTGACCTTCACCGCGAACGACAAATTTTTGATCCACCTGACCTGCGGCGACGCGGATTTCGACATCATGGGCCTCTCCGCCGCCGATTTCCCCGAGCTGCCCGAGGTCGAGGAGAAGTACGCCGTCCAGATCGCCGAAAAGACGCTCAAGACCATGATCCAGCAGACGAGCTTCGCCGTTTCGACGAACGAGGCGCGCCCCGTGCATATGGGCTCGCTGTTCGAGGTATCTGCCGAGGGGCTGACCGTCGTCTCCGTCGACGGCTTCCGCCTTGCGCTTCGCAAGGAAGCACTTGAAAAGATCGAGGGCGGCGCGTTCTCGTTCGTCGCGCCCGGCACGGCGCTCAATGAGGTCGAGCGCATCTGCGAGGAGATCGACGAGGTCGTGACCATCACGCTCGGCCAGCGCCATATTCTCTTCGAGGTCGGTGAGACCGAGCTCATCTGCCGCCGCTTAGAGGGTGAATTCCTCGATTATAAGAACGCCATCCCGCGCAGAAACCCCATCAACGTCGTCGTCGACACGAAGACGATGCTCCAGAGCCTCGAGCGCGTGAGCGTCGTCATCAGTGAAAAGCTCAAGAGCCCCGTGCGCTGCCAGTTCGGCGAGGACAAGGTGACGATGTCCGCCAAGACCGCCAACGGCGACGCAAAGGACGTCTGCCGCATCGCGGGCGACGGTCAGGGGCTTGAGATTGGCTTCAACAACCGTTATCTGATGGACGCGCTGCGCTACGCGCCCGCCGACACCGTGAGAATGGAGCTCAACACCGGCATTTCGCCGGCCATCATCGTTCCCGTCGAGGGCGAAGAGAACTTCCTCTACATGGTGCTGCCCGTGCGCCTGAAGGCAAATTGAGACAAAAACTGAATCCATATCGTATAAAATGGTACAACGATTTCTGATAGGAATCGCTTTGTAAAGGACTTTTTATGACTGACATTACCATCACCACGGAATTTATCAAATTGCAGGACCTCTTGAAGCTGGCGAATTTAGTCGGCACGGGCGGCGAGGCGAAGATCGTCATCCAGAACGGCGACGTTTCGGTCAACGGCGAGGTCTGCACGATGCGCGGCAAGAAGATCCGTCCGGGCGACACGGTCGCCTTCGACGGCAAAGAACTGACGGTCTCCTATGCGAATTGACGCGTTGGCGCTGCGGAACTTTCGCAATTACGACGCGCTGAATGTCACGTTCGCGCCGGACTGCAACGTCATCGTCGGTGAGAACGCGCAGGGAAAGACGAATCTGCTCGAAGCCATCGTCTATCTCTCGTCTGCCCGTTCGCCGCGCGCGAGGGCGGAAAAAGAGCTCATTTCGTTCGGCAAGAGAGAATGCAGCATCAAGGCGAACGCGTTTGCGCGCAACCGAGATTTTCTGCTTGAGATCGCGCTCGCCGCGGGGAGAAGACGAAAAATTCTCATCAATAAGGTGCCCGTGAAAAAGGGGAGCGACCTCAGCGACGTGCTCGGCGCGGTCTACTTCTGTCCGGAGGATCTGCTGCTGATCCGCGACGGCGCGGCGGCGCGGCGCAAGTTCATGGACGACGCGCTCTGCCAGCTTCGCGCGCGCTACGCGCAGGCGCTCAGCGACTATCACCGCGCCTACGAGCACAAGACGCGCATTCTGCGCGACAGCGAAGAGTATCCGTCGCTTCTTGATACTTTGCCGGAATTTGACCTGCGCATGGCGCAGAGCGGAGCGGTCATCATCTACTACCGTGCGCGGTTCTGCGAGCGATTGAAGGAATATGCGGGCATCGCGCACCGCGAATGTTCCGGCGGCAGGGAAGAGCTGGGCGTCGAATACCAGACGGTTTCGACCATTTCTGACCCGCTCGCGCCAATTGAAACGATTTACGACCAGCTGCGCGCGCATCAGGCATCGCACGCGGCGGCGGAACGGGCATCAAGAATGTGCCTTTCCGGCCCGCATAAGGACGATATCGCCGTGACGATCGGCGGCGTGAACGCAAGACAGTTTTCGTCTCAGGGCCAGACCCGCACGGCGGCGCTGGCGTTCAAGCTCGCCGAGCGGGAGATTTACCGCGAGATCACATCCCGCACACCGCTGTTATTGCTCGACGACGTGCTGTCCGAGCTGGACCCACGGCGGCAGGAATATGTGCTCAACCGCATCCTTGGCGGGCAGGTGTTTATCACGTGCTGTGAAGAAGATCGGTTGGGGACACTTTTGAGTGGAAAAGTGTTCCATATCTCGCAGGGAGCGGTAGTTTAGCCGCACCTATGCGGCTGGGATATGCCGCCTGCGGGCGGCAGGACCACACCCCCTGTCTCTTATACACATC
>ENA-OZDY01000389-OZDY01000389.1-human-gut-metagenome-genome-assembly--contig:-NODE-389-length-17666-cov-4.441088_pt1 | contig 17666 bp, 15 predicted proteins | sample MGYA00245063_ERZ653599 | MGnify/ENA primary metagenome ERZ653599 (study PRJEB26926, sample SAMN06165004) | human gut metagenome | biome: ENVO:00009003; feature: ENVO:2100002; material: ENVO:00002003... | reverse complement strand
GTTAGGAGCCTTACAAGTAGCTTTTCAGCTATGCGTAAGGCTCTTTTTTTGCGCCCTTTTCGCATTGTTGAGTGGCGGAAAGGACTTGTATGCTCCAGCGTTGGCAGACCTATGTTGCCAGATACCCGTGACCCGATCTCAGAACTTTCAAAAAAATCTGAGATTGGAGTCATGAAAAATGAAAAAATGGCAGGAAGAGCGCAATTATAGACGCATTTATAACGAAGCTGGTGAAGCGATCGCCAATATCATCACCGTGGATGGTGTGGATGTGGAAGTGGCGGAGGATGTGTATCTGGCCTACTCCCAGGCGGACCGCCGGGAGCGGTATGTGCGGGAGGAACAGTTTTCTGGGAAGATCCTCTCGCTGGAGCAGATGGCGGAGGACGACCTGCTTTCGGACTATGTCGGCGCGGAAGCAGCCCCAAGCGCGGAGGAAGAAGCGCTGGAACGAGAGCAGGCACAGAGCCTTGCGGAACGAAAGGAGATGTTGCTGCTGGCCATGCTGTCTCTGAATAACGCGGATCGGGAGTTGATCAACGCGCTGTTCTTCGATGGCGTGTCCACCAGAGACTACGCGGCGCGGATCGGAATTACCCAGAGGGCGGTCATCAAACGCCGGGACCGTATTCTGCGGGATCTGAAAAAATATTTTGAGAATTTTTCAAATTAAGGGTATTCACCCGAGGGCTTTTTCGGGAGGACAGTGAGGGACCCAAAAGGAGATCCCTCACTGTTCCTTGAAAAGTGCATACCAGCAGTACGGGCAACCGCCCGGACGGATGAGCGTTCGCGCAGTGTGCGCCATGACCCGGAGGAGATATCTTCGGCGAGCGATAAAACCTGTGACGGGCCGACTTTGGCAAAGTCGGCTGGCATTGACTCTGTTCGGGCTGATAATGAGACACAAAGCACTGGCCAGCATGATGAGGCTGGGCTGCCCTGGGGTTGAAAGCAGTAGAGATCCCAGGAATACGCCCGTGAGAAGGTAGCCGCCTTCTGTTCGTACTGTTCCCTTTATCCACCGGGGCGCGAGCTGCAAATACGGTGAAACGAATGACAAAAATACTTTTTATCATGATAGGGGAAATCCACGGATGAATACAAATGATACAAACAGGCAGAAAGCCCACGCCATGATCGACCATATTTTCAAAGACCTGCTGCCTGCCCAGGGCATGGCGGAGCGTTCCGAGCAGATCAAGCTCAGCCACCGGATGCTGGATACCATGCTGAACGGTGGCATCGCCCTGTGCGACGCAGGCACCGGCATCGGCAAGACCTACGCTTATCTGGCAGCTGCCGCAGCGGCCAACCGATCCGACACGGAGGCGCTGCGCAAGCCCGTCATTATCTCAACCTCCAGCATCGCCTTGCAGAACGCCGTGCAGACGGAATACCTTCCGCTGCTGTCCTGCATCCTGCTGGCAGACGGACAGATCGACCGCCCGCTGCTCTCTGTGATCCGCAAAGGAAAAGGTCATTATGTTTGCGACGAACGCCTGCAAAGGCGGCTTCGTCAGGTGAACTTTCAAAAGAAAGATCCGGCAGCCGCCGACGCCCTTCGCACGCTGAAGGGAACGCTGGACATGGACAATGTCCCCCATCTCAGCGGGTATGACCGGGAACGTGTCTGCGTTCCACAGTTCTGTGACTGCGATCATCAGGACTGCCGGTACAAGCGCTTCCTGAAACGCTGCGACGCGGATCGATATGTGTTCCAGATCTGCAACCACAATCTGTTGTTGGCGGACGCCATCCACCGCAGTCAGGGCAAACGACCCATTTTCCCGGAGCATAGCGTCATCATCGTAGATGAAGCCCATAAGCTGCCGGAAGCGGCACGGGAGATGTTCGGCATGACGCTGACTGCCAGTGACATCCAAAGCATGATCAACCAGCTCCGCGCGGAACGATATCTGCTGGCAGCGGATGTACTGACAGACACGATGGGGTCGCTGCTCCGCAAGCTCACGCAGCCCAGAGAGGAAACCGAACCCCTGGATGCGTACCTTCGCTTACTGACGATCCCCAGCCGATCTCTTCTTGTTATTGAGAAACAGGTCGGCAGGCTGCTGTCGGCGCAGGGGCGCAGGCAGTTGGAAAAGCTGCGTGGCACGGTGTCCCTCTTGAGTAGTCCGAGAACGAATATGATCCTCTACACAGCGGATGACGACGATGGCGGAACCATGCTGTGCGCCACCGTTTCAGATTTGACGGAACAGATGCGCCAAGTCCTGTGGAGGCCGGAACACGCTTTTGTGCTGGCCTCTGGGACTTTGGCTATAGGGGATGACTTTCACCGTTTTCGTTCGCAGACTGGACTGATGGACGGGCGGCGCGTAACGGAGTCGGTTTCTCTTTCTCCCTTTGACTATAAGCGGAATTGCCTGCTGTACTTGCCGCAGCTTCCACCGAGCCAAAGTTCGGAAGCATACTATGATGGATTGACAGATGAAATTGCGGGACTCATCCGTGCGGCTTGGGGCCATGCGCTGGTGCTGTTCACCTCCTACGCCGCCATGTCAGCGGTAAAGGATAGGCTGCGGGAGCGGGAACTCAGCTTCCCGTTATTTACCTTGGGCAGAAACGCCATGCACATGACGGAGCGGTTTCGGCAAACGCCGGGGGCTGTGCTGTTGGCTACAGGCGCTGCATGGGAAGGCTTTGATTTCCCCGGCGACTGCGTATCCCTGCTGGTGATTCCCCGCCTGCCCTTCGCCTATCCTGACGCATTGAAGGAAAAAGAGCGGGAGGAATACGCTTCCCTTCGCCAATTTATTCAGAATGTGGCCGTTCCGGAAATGCAGATTAAGCTGCGTCAGGGCTTTGGGCGGGCTATCCGAACGGAGTCCGATACCTGCGTCATTGCCATTCTGGATGAGCGCGCAAGCCATGGCCGCCGCTACTACGCAGCCATGCGGGAGGCTCTGCCGGACATGCGCACCACGAGCAGCCTGCGGGCTGTAACGAAGTTCCTGCGGGAGCTGAAGCCGGAAAGCTATTTTGAGGTGTGCGCATGATCGACGCCAAGAAGGAATTGCAGTACCGGCTGGCCATCCGGATGCTGGAACACTTATCCGAGAAGGACCTTCTGTCAGCAAAGGAATTGGCTTATGCCAAGGGACTCGCCAGAGAAAAATACGCCCCGCAGACTGTTCGGGAATAGTGCTGGCTATTCCGCGGATAGTGTGGTAGCTTGTGTGTTGCCCAAAAAGATGCAAGGAGGACACAGTGTGGAATACCAGTATTATTTGAGACAAATTTACCGCAAAGACGGTTCTGTTTGGATCGACATCCTTGAGGCGGCGCAGGCGGAAAAGCTGGGGTATCAGGACGGTGACAAGTACACGCAGAATGACGGCGTTGTTTACATCAACGGGTTTGACAGCCCGTCTGCCCTGAACACCTTTATCGAAGACCTGCATGGCTGCGTGAACCGCAGCGAAGCGATGGCTGCCCACCAGCGGGAGGAACGCTGATGGCTACGGTAAAAGAGATTGCGCCACACGCACTCCAACCGGAACACCTGCGTGTCGCCGCCTACTGCCGTGTCAGCTCAGACTCTGAGGATCAGCTGCATTCCTACGCAGCCCAGATCCGCAACTACACCGAGGTGATCGCTCAGCACGACGGCTGGGATCTGGTGGATGTGTACGCCGACGAGGGCCTGACCGGCACGCGCGTAGACAAGAGGGACGATTTCAATCGCATGATGCGGGACTGCCGAAAGGGCAAAATCGACTGCATTCTGGTGAAGTCAGTAGCCCGTTTCGCCCGCAACACCAAAGAGTGTCTCGCCTCCATGCGAGAACTCTCCGGTATGGGCGTCACTGTCCGATTCGAAAAAGAAAATATCGACACAGGAACGCTCACCACCGAACTGATGGTGAGCGTTTCCGGTTCTCTGGCCCAGCAGGAGTCCCTATCCATCTCGGCAAACCAGCGTCTGAGCTATCAGCACCGCATGGAATGCGGAGAATTCATCACCTGCAGCGCTCCCTACGGATACCGGATCAAAGATAAGAAAAACCTTGAGATCCTGCCGGAAGAAGCGGCTGCGGTACGCTGGGCCTTTGATGCATATCTCAAAGGAAACAGCTCCAAATGGATCGCGGAGCAACTGACGGCAAAAGGCATTCCGACGCAGAATGGCGCCGAGAAATGGCAGGAGACAAGCATCCGATATCTGCTGACCAACGAGAAGTATATTGGAGACACGCTCTGCCAGAAATCCTATAGCTGCGGCTTCCCGTTCGTGCAAAAGCGCAATCGGGGGGAGCGGATGCAATACTATGTCGAAAACAGTCATCCGGCCATCATTGACCGCGATACCTTTGAAAAAGTGCAGGAGCTGCTGCGCAAGAAAGCACAAAAAGAGAAAAGGCGTCGAGAGAGAAGTCCATTCGCCCTGAAAATCCTATGCGGGAACTGTGGGACGATGTTTCTGCGCCGAACCAGCAAAAACGGATATGTAACATGGGTCTGCCGAACCCATGACCGCAGTGCCGATGCCTGCCACGTAGGACGCATTCCGGAGAGCGAGATCCGCGCTGCATTCCTACGGATGTACCGCAAGCTCAAGTGCAATGCCGACATGATCCTAAAGCCCGCTATGGAGCAGATGAACGCCCTTGACGCCATCCTGCAGCAGAATAACCCGAAAACCCTGACCATCAACCGGGCCATCGCGGAAGCCACAGAGGAAAGCCATAAAATTAGCACCCTGCGTGTCAATGGCCTGCTGGACGCCGATACCTGCACGGCTCGCATGAATGTGATCAGCGCCAAGCTGGCGCAGCTCCGCAGGGAACGGCGCAGGCTGGCGGAGAATGAAGCATTGGACGAGGTCATGGACGCGCTTCGGAAGGTGCGGCAGACGATTCTTGACGGGCCGGAACAGATGGATGACTTCGACGATGATCTCTTCGAAAGTCTCGTGGAAAAGATCATCGCGGAATCTCAAACAGAGATTCGTTTCCGACTCTATGGCGGGCTGGAACTGAGGGAGCGATTGGAGGTGGCGGTAAGATGACAAAACGCAAGATTTTATATGGATACCAGATCCGTGGCGGCGCATTGGAGATCGTTCCGGAAGAGCAGCGGGTCGTTCAGATGCTGTTCGCCCTCTACAGTGCCGGAGCATCTTACCAGGACATCTCCGATGCGTTGAATCGGCAGGGCGTTCCATACAGCTCCGAAATACCGCTTTGGAACAAGCATAAGATAAAGCGCATGTTGGAAAATGCCCGTTACACCGGAAAAGATGGTTATCCTGTGATGATCGCGGAAACCGATTTCCAAGCTGTGCAGGACAAGATCTCAGAAAAGAATGACAGGCGGCAGGTGTCCGAAGAGGTGACGGTCGTTGACCGGTTAAAGCCCTACTTTCGATGTACCTGCGGTGGAAAGATGGTTCGTCTGGGTGGACGCTGGCAGGATCGCAGCAAGGTGTATCTCAAATGCGAACACTGCGGCATTTCCGTTTCTCTGGATACGGATGAGACGTTCCAAGAAGTTGCCCACCAAATGCAGACGCATGAATGCCAGGAGGCGGACGCTTATGTTCCCTCTGCGGAGGTCATTCGGCTGAACAACGCCATCAACCGAGGGCTCGAACAGCCTGACTCACCCGAAGCAGTCATGGCTCTCATTTTACAGGGGGCAGCCGCACGATATGACTGCTGCCCCCAGCCTATTTCTGAATGTGAACCCTCAGACTGCCCAGTGGAAGTGGATTGGCTCCGCTTTCGCCGGGTGGTCTCTTATATCACCGTCGCGTCTGACGCTACGGTGAGCCTCACATTTACGGATGATAACTTCACTGGAAAGGACAAATAACCATGGAAGCAGCAACAACCACTTTAGAACGGCGTGTGCGGGAAATCCCACCGACCAGGAAGCCGGAAGAATTACTTAGAAACTACGATGGCAAGATGCGTGTGGCGGCCTACTGCCGCGTATCCACCGACAGCGAGGAACAGCTCAACAGCTATGAAGCCCAAAAGACCTACTACACCCAGAAGATTCAGGACAACCCTGATTGGGAGATGGCGGGCATTTACGCAGATGAGGGCATCTCCGGCACAAGCCTCAAAAAGAGGGCCGAGTTCAATAAAATGATCACCGCCTGCAAGCGTGGCCGCATCGACTTCATCATCACGAAGTCCCTCTCCCGCTTTGCCCGAAACACGGTGGATTGTCTGGATACGGTCCGACTTCTTAAAGCCAATGGCATCGGCGTGTACTTTGAAAAGGAGAATATCAATACTCTTACGGAATCCAGTGAGTTCCTGGTTACCCTGTTCAGCGGCTTTGCCCAGGCAGAGTCTGAGTCACTCAGCAAAAATGTTGCATGGGGCAAAGAGAAAAGCGCAAAGGCAGGCAATGTCCACTTTCAATATAAGAAAATGCTGGGCTACCGCAAGGGCGAGGACGGCCAGCCGGAGATCGTGCCGGAGGAAGCCACAATCGTCCGCCGCATCTACCGCAGGTATCTGGACGGCTGCACATTAGGTAAGATCAAACGGGAGCTGGACGAGGACGGTGTTCCCACAGCCCAGGGTGTGGAGTGCTGGTCACCCGCCATCATCCATAACATTCTGACCAACGAAAAGTACATTGGGGATGCTCTGCTGCAGAAAACCTATGTTACGGACTGCCTCTCCAAGAAGGTTCGAAAAAACCGCGGTGAGCGCGTCATGTACTATGTTGAAAACAACCACCCCGCCATCATCTCAAGAGAGGCATTCGATCTGGTGCGGAAAGAAATGACGCGCCGCTCCAGCAAGCGAAAGGTGCTGCAAAAGAGCGGCAAGACGGAACTCGGGAAATATTCCGGCAAATACGCCCTGACGGAACTGCTGGTGTGCGGTGAGTGCGGTTCCCCCTACAAGCGGGTGACATGGGCCAGAGACGAAAAAAAGCGCATCGTCTGGCGGTGTGTCTCCCGGCTGGAGTTCGGTACAAAATACTGCCATGCCTCGCCTACACTGGATGAAGGCAAGCTCCACAGTGCCATCCTCAACGCCATGAACGAGTACGCAGCCATCCGGCAGGAGGTCTGCCCCGATGTGCTGGCGATGGTGGAGGAAGCCAAGCAGGCGCTGACTCAGACCGGTACAAAACTGCTGACGCTGAAGCGCCGCCTTGACGAAGTCAGCCATGAGCAGGCTGATCTGCTGGACATGCTGCTGTCCAACATGGCCGACGCTGATCTGAACGCCAGAATGAAAGCCCTGACGGATGAGAAGGCATCTCTCAAGGAACAAATTTTAGAGACCCAGCAGGAAGAAGTCGGTCTGGAAGAACAAGTTGCCAAGCGCCAGCAGATGTGGGATAGCCTGATCGAATGCAGCGAGGGCTACACGGAGTTCGACGATGAGTTCATCCGGCAGATCATTCAGAAGATCACAGTCGAGGACGCCGACACGATCCGCATCCAGTTTAGGGACTCCAATGTGGTGCTCGAACAAGGATTACAATAAAAAGGAAAGGCGAAAAAAATGGCAATTTTTATGACCGGTGACACCCACGGTGATTTCAGCAGGCTCCGCCCTGTGGCATTCCGCGAGCAAGGGGGCCTGACCAAAGACGATTACCTCATCATCTGTGGCGACTTTGGCGGCGTCTGGGATGGCAGTGAGATTGAACAACAATGGCTCGACTGGCTGGAAGACAGGTCATTCACCACCCTGTTCGTCAGTGGGAATCACGAAAACTATGATCTGCTCCGCAGCTACCCGACAAGTGTGTGGCACGGCGGGCTGGTGCAGCCGATCCGTCCCAGCGTTCTGCACCTGATGCGAGGGCAGCTCTACGAGATCTGCGGAAAGAAAATCTTTACCATGGGCGGGGCCAGCAGTCACGACATTCGGGACGGCATTTTGGAACCAGATGATCCGAACTACGAGCGAATGCTCCGGCAGCTCAACGCCGCAGGCTCTCTCTACCGAGTCAATCACCGCTCCTGGTGGAAAGAGGAACTGCCCGGCGAGGACGAATACCGGACCGCAAGAGAATCACTGGGCAAAACAGGTTGGGACGTGGACTACATCATCACCCACTGCTGCCCCAGCAGCATTCAGGACACATTCAGCGGCGGGCTATTCAGGCGGGATGCCCTGACGGACTTCCTCGATGAGGTTCGGGAACACTGCCGATTCCAATACTGGTTTTTCGGACACTACCACGAAAACATGGTGGTAGAGAAAGAGTTCGTAATGCTCTATAAGCAGATTATCCGACTGAAATGATGAGTGGAGGCGCACTGGCGATTGGCTAATGTGTCTCCACTTTCTATTTAAGTAAGTTTTTCACAAACTCAGGCATAAATCTTTGTCCGGGTTCACGAATAGCTTTCCCGACTACGTTATGCCATTGTGTTGACGCAGGCTACGCCCAAGACAAAAAACAGGAGGAAACAAACATGACGATTGATAGCGCAAAGGATCTTCAAATGAACATTGCAAAAGAGGGACTGGCACTGCTGATGTTCCATCCCAGCTTCAATGTGCAGCCCCATAGGGAGTGCATCTTCCTCATTGGCACAGCGTGGGACATCCCCGTGGGTGACACGCAGGAGGTCATCTCGCTTCTGGATCGTGAGCTGGATGCGATCCGCGCCGCAGGCGAAGGTGGCACGGTAGCGCATGTGTTGCCGGAGGATGAACTCCCGATGAATGCCACCGGCTCGGAAACGCTGGACAACATCTGGGACCTGTTCGAAACGAGCCTGCGCATGGACAGTATGCAAGCCAGAACAAAGATGTTCGAAATGGCAAAGTGGTTGGAGGAAAGCCAAAACCTTCTGGACTAAATCGTGCAGGCACCGAAGGGAAAGCAGGCATGGATGGAGCCGACAAACTGAGCGCTCCCTATAGGTGGGCGGCTCCACCCTTCCCCACCGTGTTCGCCCCTGTGAGCCGCCGTGTGCGCTTTTTACAGGCACCCCAAGGTAACCACCCCCACACGGGGATTTGAGCGGGTGTTGAGCCACTTGTGGGGGAATTAACATCCGGTAAAAAAAGCAGAAAAAAGGCTCGTAAAATTGGTCTATTGGAATTGACGTTTTATGTATTTTCACGTATACTTAATTTACAGATTCACGCGCACATTTACAGATCATTCATCCGTCATCACAAGATGCTGGGGGTTCGAATTGCAAAACGGAAAATCGAGCCTCAAAAGCCCGCAAACCCTTGCGACACAAGGCTTTGCTCCTGCATCTTTTCTGTCAACACCCGACAAGAGCAGAGGACCTGCGCCGCAGGTCCTCTGCTCTTTTCTTTGAACGGGCAAAAGAAAATCCGGATATTAAAATTGTGGTCGTTTGGCCGGGGCAGTACCGGAGTGAGGCTTTCCTCTGCGATCCCACTGTTGCACTTGAGAAGATCCGATAAGCAGCATTGTATTCCTCGGAAAATCTACAATGCTGTGCGAGCCAGTCTGTCATCGCCTTTCAGGCCGCAATCAAAGTAAGAAAAAGCACGCCTGCCAAGCAGACGTGCTTTTCATTTTGTGTCAGGGGTTTTGGCTTTTCAGCGTCTTCCGCCGAAGCCGCCTCCGCGGCCACCGCCAAATCCGCCGCTGCGACCTCCACCGAAGCCACCGCCGCGGCTGCCGCCGAAGCTGCCGCCTCCGCCGAAACCGCCCCCGCGGCTGCTGCCGCCAAATCCGCCGAAGGAATTACCGGAACCGCCCGAGGGCCGTCTCGGCTGCTGGGGCGGACGGCGATTACCGCCGGAGGAGCCGCCGCTGCGCGGCGGTCTGGGTCCGCCCTGTGGAGGACGGGGGCCGCCCGAACGGGGCGGACGCGGGCCGCGCGGAGGACGGCGCCCCCAGAAGATGGGGTGATACATCACCGTCGGCACGCCCATGCCGGGCATCATGTAGCGGCGGCGATAGCGGCGATAACGCATGCCATCAAGCATGATCCAGAGGACAAAGAATATGATGAGGATCATGATGAACATCACACCGTTGGCCGCCTCGTCCAGCGCCGCCTCGCTCTGCTGATACTGCTGGCTCAGCTCCACATGGAGCGCGGCGCAAAGCGAGCACACCGCCGCGTCATAATCGCCCTTCTGCACGTTATCCGCCATGCAGGAGGCAACAAAGCTCTGCGAAAGGCCGCTGAGCAGATCATAGAAATCGCCGCTGGCGACCAGATAATAGTCCTGCTGCTGTTTGGCGATGACAAGAATGGCGTCATTTGAGCCAAGCTGCATCGTGTCCGCATAGTCATACGCCGTATTCTCGAGATTATCCGACGACTGCACCGTCACGACGGCCATGATGCTGCCGAACATCTTGTCCCAGTTAGCATTGTAAAGGCCGACGGCCTCCTCAGTCTTGTCGGAAAGGATATCAGCCTCGTCGCGCACGTACTGCTCGAACGCCGCCGTGGAAAGCGAGGGATCGAGCTTTTCCCCGCCCTCCGGCGTAGAGACGGCGGGTGCCTTATGAAGGCCCCACGCACTGGATGCGACGATCGCCAGAATCAGCACGACGATGGCGACGCCGCGTTTTTGAAAGAATTTCATATGCTTCTCCTATCCGGAGCGTCTCAGCTTCTCAGCTCCATGAGCTTCTGCTTCAGCTCACCTTCGATGCGGCCGAGCTCGACCTCCGCTTCCTTGCGCTTCTGCGCGCCCTCGCGCTGGATGTTCACGACCTCGTCGAGCGTGGAGACGAGCTGCTCGTTCGTGTGCTGCAGCGTCTCGATATCGACGATGCTGCGCTCGGCTTCCTTTGCCGTGGCAATGGTGCCCATCTTGAGCATGTCGGCGTTCTTCTTGAGAAGCTCGTTCGTCGTCTGCGCCACGGCGCTCTGCGCGGCCGTAGCCTGACGGCTGTGCTCCATGCCGAGCGCGAGCACCATCTGGCTCTTCCAGAGGGGGATGGTGTTGACGAGCGAGGACTGGATCTTTTCGACCATCAGCGTGTCGTTGTTCTGGAGAAGTCTCGTCTGCGGGCCCATCTGGAGCGACACCATGCGCGTGAGCTCCAGGTCATGCAGCTTCTTTTCAAAGCGCTCGCACTTCTGCGCGTAGTCGTTGTAGGCCTGTGCATCCTCGGCAAGGCCGCTCGCCTCCGCCTTTTTGCGCAGCTCCTCGAGCTCACCGGAGCGGACCTCGGCCAGACGCTTTTTGCCCGCGATGATATACATGGTCAGTTCTTTGTAGTACTTGAGGTTCAGCTCATACATCTGGTCGAGCATCGCGATGTCCTTCATCAGCGTGACCTGATGCTTTTCAAGCTCAGAAACAATGCGGTTCACGCTCGTCTCGGCCTTGCCGTACTGCGCGCGCATCAGCTCGAGCTTATCCTTCTGCTTGCGGAACAGGCCTGCGAAGCCCTTCTTCTCCTCCTGACCGAAGCCCTTGACCTCGACGACGAGGTTCGAGAGCGTCTCGCCCACCTCGCCAAGGTCCTTGTTGCGCACGGAGGACAGTGCATTTTCCGAGAATGTCGCCACGCTCTTCTGCGCGGCCACGCCGTAGTTGAGCACAAGGTTCGTATCCGTAATGTCGATCTTTTTCGCAAAATCGTCGACGGCTTTCTTCTCCTGCTCGGTGAGCATGCTCTCATCGACCTTGACAGGCTCGACTTCCTTTTTCTCCGCCTCGGGCGCCGTGGGCGCTTCGGGCGTGAGCGTCAGCTCAGGGACGGCCTCCTGCGCCGCTTCGGTGGGGTTCAGGGTCAGCTCGGGCATCATGTTGTCGCTCATATCATTTCTCCTCCGTATTTTGGCTTTGAGTTTGTTCTTTTTCGTGCTTTTTGATGCGCTGGATGCGGCGCAGGCACAGCAGCGTGGCCAACGCCCAGATCAGCGCGGAATAGTAAAGCGTATCCCTGTGCAGATGCAGCGCGCCGATGATGCTTGCCACACACATGATGGCAAAGATTGCACAGAAGATCGGGTCGAGCCACACGCCCTTCAGCCGTTTCAATATCCACGCATTGACCTTGGCGTTGAACGCCATCACTTTCTTTCGCATCGCTTACTCCTTTATAGTTCGAGCTTGATGTCGTCCTGCGAGGCGGTCGCCGTGCCGGACTCGGCATGCAGCTCGCCAGTATCCTCGCTCAGGCCCTCGCGCTTCATCATGTTTTCAAGCACCGTGATGTCGGCGGAAATATCCATCGCCTCGCTGCCGAAGAGCATGTCGAGCTGCTTTTCAAAAGCCGTAACGATCGTGCCCATCATACTCTCCACGCGCTGCATGGTCGCGTCGATGTTCTCGCCGCTCACGCCCTGCGCGCCCATACGGTCATAGGCGTTCAAGAGCTTAAGGGTCGTGGGCAGGTAGTAGTCCATGAACTTGCGGATCTGCGGCAGCTTCGACGGGTCGGATTTGACCTGCGCGAAGATCTTCGCGCTCAGGTCCTCGAGCCGGTCGATGTCGGCGGAGATCTTCTCATCCTTGATGGACGTGTTGAGCCGCTTCATCTCGGAGATGGCAAGATTGCCGTCCCGGATCATCTTGTCAAGCTCCGGATTCCCGGTGGTCTCCTCCTTTTTCGGCGGGTCGGGCACCGTGACTTCGACCGTGCCGCACACGGCGTTCATGATGAAATACACCACCGCCGATACGATGGCAATAAAGATGAAATGCGGTACGCGGTAGAGCGGGAACAGCAGCGCATAAATGACCCATGTTCCCGCTGCGGCGTAATAGGGTACGGTGGATCTGCGTTTGACAGTTGCCAAGACGATCCCCTCCTGTTTTCATAAATATTTTGACTGATATATGATATCACATCGCATCAGCGCGGTCAAGCAAAGCAAGCACTTGAAACATTGCAATATCGCACTTTTTACAAAAGAAGGCGGCGTCCGGTCCAGGACGCCGCCTTCTTGCAAAATACTGCGTTTTTCTTATTCGTTTCGGATCGCTTCGAGCGCGGAGATCTTGACCGCCTTGTTCGCGGGCTGATAGCCGGACACCAATCCGACCATCACTGAGAACACCAGTGCAAAGATGATAAGCTCAGGCTTGATGACGGAAACGCGCGTCACGTTCTCTCCGCCGATGAGCGCCTGCTTGATGAGTTCCCACGTCACTCCTCCGCCGCCGAACGCGCCGAAGGAGAAGAGATTGATGCCGACAGAGATGATATAGCTGAAAAGGAGTCCCAGCACGCCGCCGAGAAGTCCGATGCTGCCCGCCTCCATCAAAAACATCGCGCGGATATCGCGCACATAGCACCCAAGCGCCTTCATGATGCCGATCTCCTTCGTGCGCTCGGAGACGGACATGATCATCGTGTTCGTAATGCCAATGGCCGCGACAAAAAGCGAGATCGCGCCGAGACCGCCGAGCATCAGCTCGATCTGGCGGGTCTGCTTGTTGAGCTCGTCGCGCAGGCTCTGCATGGAATAGGTGCTGTAGCCCAGATCCTTGATGGCCTGTTCCACATCTGGCACAGCCTCAAGGCTCTCGGCCTTGACGTTGATGGACGAATACTCGAACTTCGTGTCGGTCTTGCCGGTCAGGTCCTGAATAAGCGCCTTGAGCGCATTGATGTCCATCATCACGCCCTCGCTCGTCTCGTAGCCCTTGCCCTGATCTTCCTTCAGAACGCCGACGACCTTGAGATCGACGCTGTAGGGCGTCGTCTCATTGCCGGAGTCGTCCCAAGAGGTCAGGAGCATCTTCACGTCCGTTTTGAGCGGGTCAAAGAACGGGTCGGGGACATTTTCCGTGTCGATATTTCCGTTTTCGTCCCAGTTATAGCGGTTGACATAATTTCTGCCGTCCGGCATGAGCGTATCCTTAAAGTTATAGGCAAAATACTGGCCCACGACCACCTCGTCGCTGCTCTGCGGATAGCGGCCCGAGACCAGCTCATAACCCATGTCCTCAAGGGCGCTCACGTCAATGCCGGCAAAGTTTCCCCAGTCGGCGCTGTAGCGGTCATTGATGCCCGCCTTGAACGAAATGTTGTAGTTGTCAAGGCTTGCCTTGGGCATGACGGCCTGCACGCCCGCGATCTCGTGGAAGCTCTCCACCGCCTTGTCGTCAAGCTTGCTCTCCGTCTGCGTGCCGGTGCTCTGGTTGTAGCCGCGGTAGACCTCGATGATGGAGAGGTCGCCCATATTTTTGAGCATCTGGTCGTACGACTCCTGCATGCCCGCGCCGATGGAGACCATCACGATGATGGACGTACAGCCGATGAACACGCCCAGCACCGTCAGGATCGTGCGTCCTTTGCGCCGTGACAGGCTGTCAAAGCACATTTTCAGGATGTCTGCGAATCTCATTTTTTCTGCTCCTCAGCACCCGTGGCCGCAGTCTCTTTGCTTTCAGCCGCCGCGGCTTCCGCTGCCTCCTGCTTCTCCTCGGCGAGCTCCTCTTCGTCCCACTTGTCCCACAGCGCTTGCTCGGCCTTCTGCTTGGCTTTCTTCTTGCGGATGCGGAGCACGATCAGTGCGATGACGGCGATGACGACGAGCGCGATGATGACGTACTTCCACGGGAAGGTGCTCGTCGGCTCGGGGTCGATCATGCCGGGGTCGTCCATGCCGGGGTCGGCCGGCTCGTAGGCCATGGCCTCGACCGTCGCCTCGAAGACGCGCTCTTTCGTGTTGCCGTTGGAATCCTCGTAGGTGATGACGATCTTGACCTGATTCTCACCCTCCAGCTGCGGGGTCACGGCAAAGGCGATGGTGCCGTTCTTGCCGCCGTCGATCGTGCCGACGCGCTGATAGGCCGTCGGCGTGTCGATATCGCCGGAGATGGTCGCCTCAACGTTGTTGATGGCGCTCTTGCCCTTGTTGACATAGTCGATCGTCAGGCTCGTTTCCTCGCCGACATAGCCGGTGTAGGAGCTTGTAGGCTCGCTCATTTCAAAGCGGTCGGGCTGGTAAAGAGGAACGCTCAGCGACAGCGTGGCGTTGCCCGACTTTCTTGCGTTCTGGTCAACATATTCATAGGTAACGTCGATCTTGACGTCCTGCGCGCTGGCGCTGATGAGCTGCGCGGCCTTCATCGGCACGGTGACGGTCTTGCTGCCGCTCGCGGCGACAGATTCAAAGTAGAACGTGTTCGTCGAGCCGTTGAGCATCAGGTCCTGACCGCCGGTGACGGTGACCATGACGTTTTCGATCTTGATGGTCTTGCTGGTGTTCGTGAACGAGAAGCTCAGGTTCGTGCTTGAGCCTGCCGCAACGGACGAACCGCCGTAGTTGTACTTCGAGAGAATGACGATGGGCGTGGGGCTCGCAATGGTCTCCTCGTCCTTCGTATCCTTGGTAACGGTGGAGAGAACGTTCACGCTGCCGCTGGCGCTGCCGCCGGTGAGCTGCGTGCCGTTGTCATAGTAGAACGACAGGCTCGCGTCGATCGTCTGCATCTGGGACTCGATCTTGTCGGGCGCCTTGACCGTCACAGTGACGGCCGTGTCGCGGCCCGCGCGGATATCGTCGAGCATGTAGTCCTGGCTGCCCATGATGAGAAGCGATCCGGAGGATTTGAGCGTCAGGATAGGGTCGCGCATGGCGGTCGTGCCGGCGTTCTGGATGTAAACGGTGATGGTCTTTGTCTCGCCCGCGGCAATAGACGTGCTCGTGCCGTCGGAGTTGAAGACGGCGCGCGGCTCGGGAATCGTTTCCGGCGTCGGCTCGGGGGCGGGCGTCGGCTCGGTGTAGGGCACGCACTCGCGCACCGGAACGGTGTTGCCGTCCTGATAGCCGCCGCCGTTGCCTTCATAATAAATTGTAAAGGCAAGCTGCTTGCCGCTGTCGCCGGTGTAGGTCAGGCCGGTGAACGTAACGGTATATTCGCCGTTCTGTCCGCTTGCAACAGCGCTCGCCGTGCCGTCCTGAAAGCTGTCAAGGCCGCGCACGACGCGGATCGAATCGTTGCTGCCGTCCGTGCGGGATAAGTAGACCGTGATATCCACCGTATCGCCGGTGTAAATGCTGCTTCTGCTGGCCCGGTAGCCGGTGATCAGAAAGCTGGTTCCCGTCCGTGCCGTCGTGCCTCCGCCCGTCGCTTTGGCGACATTCACAGGCAGCAGCGCTGCGCACAGCACAAGGGCAAGGCAGAGCGAGAGCAGGGATCTTGAAATGCGTTTCATGTTCGATTTCCTCCGTTATTCGATATAAGGTGCGGCGTCGATCTCCGCCTTGACCTGATTTTCTACGTTGCTGACGATCCTGCCGTCGATGAGCGTGACGATGCGGTCGGCATACTCGGTCATCTCCGGATCGTGGGAGACGAGCACGATCGTCTGGTGGAAGCGCTTGGCAAAGCCGCGGATCATGTGCATGACCTCTTTCGTCGTCTTCGAGTCGAGGTTGCCGGTCGGCTCGTCGGCGAACACGACCTCGGGGCGCGTGACGAACGCGCGTGCGATGCCCACACGCTGCTGCTGTCCGCCGGACATCTGGTTCGGAAAGTGGTCCATGCGGTCCTTCAGTCCCACGCGGCAGAGCATTTTCTTCGCCTCCAGCAGCCGCACATCCGGGTCGATGCCCTTGAACATCAGCGGCATGGCCACGTTTTCCGCCGCCGTCAGCTCCGGCAGCAGGTTGTAGGACTGGAAGACGAAGCCGATGTGCTTCTGCCGGAAGGCGGCGAGCTGATTTTCGTTGAGCTGTGAGATCGGCACGCCGCCGATGCGCACCACGCCGCGCGTGGGCTTTTCGAGTCCCGCCAGCTGGTTGAGCAGCGTCGATTTGCCGCTGCCGGACGTGCCGAAGATGCAGCACACCTCGCCCCGCGGGATGTCGAGGTGAATATTGTGCAGTGCGACCACGTGCTCCTGCCCCATCATGTACACCTTTCGGAGCTTTCGCACCGAAATGACGGGCTTCTGGTCATTTGCCATCGCAGTTTCTCCTCAATTTTAATCTTGGGTCCATTATAATCTCATCTTATGAGGAAGTCGTTACAATCAGGCGCGATTTGGTTACAAATTATTTAAGAGTTCCTTAATTCTCGCACCGAGCCTCTTTCCTGTATTATTTAGACGGAATTTATCGAAAAATGTTTCATCCTTTTTGAAAAAAAGCGGCGGATTTTTTGATCCGCCGCTTTTTTAAGTTCATGCCGTTTTAGTTCAGCGGCACGTCGGGCACGACGTAGACCGTCATCTCTTCGCCATTTGTGTCGATGGACACGGTGTCGTCGATGGGTTGCGTCAGCGCCGCGTCCGCATAGAGAAGATTGCCGGTGCTGCTCACAAACGTGACATAAGTGCCGCGCTTGATGGAGATCTCCTGCGTCTCCTCGTCCGCCGCGCCGGGGTTATAAACAAGCGTCAGCGCGCAGACCTCATCGCTGTTGAAGGCCTCGGCCGCCAGCTCCTTGTCCGGCAGATAGGACTCGCCATAGCTCCAATCATAGAGCGTCGTGCCGAGGACGGATGCCTCACCGCTCTCATCCTTGCTGTAATCTGTCACGGATTTGGCAAGAAGCTCGCCCGTCGCGGGGTCGACATAGTAGAGGGTCGTGAAGTAGTAGTCCGGCATGTCGTTGTAGGTCGTGGTGGTCGAGATCACCACCGCGCCGTCCTGCTCGCTCTGATCGTCGATGGTCTCGACCGAGCCGTCGTCCTGCAATTCGCCGCAGGCGGGCAGCATCGCCTGAATGTAGCTCTCATACTCGCCGCTCGGGTAGCAGTTCATATTCCTGTCTCTTATACACATCTCCGAG
>ENA-OZDY01000381-OZDY01000381.1-human-gut-metagenome-genome-assembly--contig:-NODE-381-length-17988-cov-4.827023_pt1 | contig 17988 bp, 15 predicted proteins | sample MGYA00245063_ERZ653599 | MGnify/ENA primary metagenome ERZ653599 (study PRJEB26926, sample SAMN06165004) | human gut metagenome | biome: ENVO:00009003; feature: ENVO:2100002; material: ENVO:00002003... | reverse complement strand
CGGGGAAACAGTCGGCAGCATCCCGAACGGCGAGAGCGTGCAGGTCTATGGCAGCTTCCAGGGCTGGTACTCCGTGGGCTACGACGGCCGACTCGGGTATGCGGCGCAGGCCTACATCGCAGTGTGACATTCGCCCGTTTCCGATATTTTCCGGGCGCGACTTTTCCTTGACAGCTGGTTATAAAAAGTTTACAATGTTTTTTGGATTTATGGAGGGGAGAGAAGGGGAATCTCCCGTTTATGATTCAGAAACCCAACGATAGATCAATCGCATCGATCAAAAAAGCACACAGGAGGAATCGTATGATCAGCTATCTCTACGCTGCGCTTATCGCGGTGGGGACGCTCGTCATTGGCATTCTTCTTGGTATTTGGATTCGCAAGAGAGCCGCTAAACGCGCCGAGGAGAAGATCTCCAACGCCGATGAAGAGGCGCTTCGTATTGTCAACGAAGCGATCAAGAGCGCTGAAAACAAGAAACGCGAAGTCATGTTGGAGGCAAAGGAAGATATCCTGCGCTCCAGAAACGAATACGAGAAGGAAGTCAAGGAACGCCGCGCCGAGCAGCAGAAGCAGGAGCGCCGGCTCCAGCAGAAGGAGGAGAACCTCGACCGCAAGACCGACGCGCTGGAAAAGCGCGAGGAGGCCCTCAACCAGAAGCATGCCGCTCTGGACAAGGAAAACGAAGAAATCAAGATCATCAAGCGCAGCCAGACCGAAATGCTTGAGCGCATTTCCGGTTTTACTGCCGAAGACGCCAAGAAGTACCTGATCGAGCAGGTCGAGAGCGAAGTGACGCACGAGACCGCGCTCAAGATCAAGGAGCTGGAGCAGCGCGCCAAGGACGAGGCCGATTCCCGCGCCCGCGAGATCGTCGCCTCTGCCATCCAGCGCTGCGCTGCCGACCATGTTGCCGAGATCACCGTCAGTGTGGTGCCCCTGCCCAATGACGAGATGAAAGGCCGCATCATCGGCCGCGAAGGCCGCAACATCCGCACGATCGAAACGCTCACGGGCGTCGACCTCATCATCGACGACACGCCCGAGGCGATCACCGTCTCGTGCTTCGAGCCCGTGCGCCGCGAAGTCGCGCGCCTGGCGCTCGAAAAGCTCATCGCCGACGGCCGCATCCATCCCACGCACATTGAAGAGATGGTCAACAAGGCCCGCCGCGAGGTGGACGCCATCATCAAGTCTGAGGGCGAGCGCGCCGTGCTGGAGACCGGCATCCGCGGCCTGCACCCCGAGCTTGTGAAGATGCTCGGCCGCCTGCACTACCGCACGAGCTACGGCCAGAACGTCCTGCAGCACTCCATCGAGGTCTCGCACCTTGCGGGCATGATGGCCGCCGAGCTGGGCGCGGATGTTTACGCCGCCAAGCGCGCAGGCCTGCTGCACGATATCGGCAAGGCCGTCGACCACGAGATGGAGGGTACGCACGTCGCCCTCGGCGTCGAATTTTTGCGCAAGTACCACGAAAAGGACGACATCATCCATGCCGTGCAGGCGCACCACAACGACGTGGAGCCGCAGACCATCGTTGCCTGCCTCGTGCAGGCGGCGGATGCGATCTCTGCCGCCCGTCCCGGCGCCCGCCGCGAGAATCTGGAGAACTACATCAAGCGCCTCGAGCAGCTTGAGGAGATCACCGGCAGCTATCCCGGCGTCGACAAGGCCTATGCCATTCAGGCCGGCCGCGAGGTGCGCGTGATGGTCAAGCCCGACCAGGTCAGCGAGGACCAGATGGTCATTCTGGCGCGCGAGCTTGCCAAAAAGATCGAGGAAGAGATGGAATATCCCGGCCAGATCAAGGTGCACGTCCTGCGCGAGACGACCGCCATCGAATACGCGAAATAAGAAAAAGGCTCCGCTTTTGCGGGGCCTTTTTTCATGCCTTTCTTGCGTTTTGTCCCGCGCCTTGCTATACTGGGGAAAACGCAAAGCGGAGGAACGCCATGCTCTACAATATTCTGGCCATCGGCGATGTGGTGGGCGGCTGCGGCGTCAGCTGCCTCGAGCACCATCTGCGCGCCGTGAAAAAACTCAAGAACATCCACTTCACCGTGGTCAACGGCGAGAATGCCGCGATGGTCGGCCTGACGCCGAACGACGCCGAGCGCATCTTCTCCGCGGGAGCGGACGTCATCACACTTGGCAACCACACATTCGGCAAGATGCAGATCACCGACTACCTCGACGACTGCCCGTATATTCTGCGGCCGCACAATCTCGGCGCGCGCGTGCCGGGAAGGGGCTACGGCGTTTTCGACTGCGGGCGCGCCCGCATCGCGGTGATGAACCTCATCGGCCGCTGCGACCTCGCGTTCCATGCGGACAATCCGTTCAAAACGGCGGACGAGCTGCTCAAAAGCGGCGAAAAGCCGACGTTCACGCTGCTTGACTTCCACGCAGAGGCGACGAGCGAAAAGCTCGCCATGGCCTATTACCTCGATGGCCGCGTCAGCGCCATCTGGGGCACGCACACCCACGTGCCGACGGCGGACGAAGAGGTCTTCCCCAAGGGGACGGGCTACCTCACGGACCTCGGCATGACGGGGGCGGTGCGCAGCGTGCTCGGTATCAAGCCCGAGCAGTCGGTCGAGACGTTTCTCGGCGGTCTCCCGGGCCGCTACCGCGAGCCGGAGAAGAGCGCCGGCAAGATGCAGGGAGCGATTTTTACATTAGATGACGCGACGGGACTCTGCGTGGGCGTCGAGCGCGTCGATGTGCGCTGAGAAAGCGCGAGATAGAAAGGAACAACGCAAATGTCCATCGAAAAAGTGAGAGCCTATTTTGCACATTTCGGCATCGCCGACCGCATCCGCGAGTTCGACGTGTCGAGCGCGACGGTCGAGCTGGCCGCCGTCGCCGTCGGCGTGGAGGGCGCGCGCATCGCGAAGTCCATGAGCTTCAAGCTCGCGGACGATGCGCCCATCATCATCGTGACGGCGGGGGACAGGAAGATCGACAACGCCAAGTACAAGGCGTATTTCCACGTGAAAGCAAAGATGCTGACCTTTGATGAGGCCTGCGCATTCACCGGCCACGCGCCGGGCGGCGTGTGCTCGTTTGCTCTGCCGGAGAATGTGAAGACCTATCTCGATGTATCGCTCAAACGCTTCGACACGGTTTTCCCCGCGGCGGGCAGCGCGAACAGCGCCATCGAGATGACCTGCGACGAGCTTGAGAAGTATTCCTCAAACTTTGTCGCCTGGGTCGACGTGTGCAAGGAGAAAGCGCCCGCCCCGCAGGCATGAGAGGAGAGAACACATGAGCGTGAAGATCGTCCACGCGGCGGACTTCCATTTGGACAGCACGTTCGGCGCGCTGAGCGCCGAGCAGGCGCGCCAGCGCCGCCGCGAGAGCCGCGAGCTGCTGACGCGGCTTTGCAATTACGTGAATCAGAACGGCGTCGATCTCGTGCTGCTCGCGGGCGACCTGTTCGACAGCGACACGACCTATCGCGAGACGCTGGAAGCGCTCTCTGAGGCGCTGGGCGCAATGCAGGCGCGAGTGTTCATCGCCCCCGGCAACCACGACCCGTACAGCGCGAAGTCGCCCTACGCGACGCTTTCCTGGCCGGAGAACGTACACGTCTTCACGTCGAAGACGGTCGAGCGCGTGGAGCTTCCGGAGCTTCAGTGCGCCGTGTACGGAGCGGCGTTTACCGCGCCGGTGCAGGATGAGAGCCTGCTTGCGGGCTTCCGCGCACCGGAGGACGATTTCATCCATCTGATGGTGCTGCACGGTGATATCTCCGCCACGGAATCGCGCTACGATCCCCTCACGAAAGGGCAGATCAAGGAGAGCGGGATCGACTATCTTGCGCTCGGCCACACACACCAGTTCGGCGGTTTCCTGCGCGAAGGGCAGACGACCTACGCCTACTCCGGCTGCCCGGAGGGCCGCGGTTTCGACGAGCTGGGCGAAAAGGGCATCCTTACGGGCACGGTGGAGCGCGGGAAGGCCGAACTTTCGTTTGTGCCGTTCGCGCGCAGACGGTATGAGGTCCTGAACGTCGATGTGACGGGAAGATCGGCGGAGGACGCGCTGCGCGCGGCCCTGCCGGATGCGACTGTGCGCGATATTTACCGCATTATTTTCACCGGAGAGACGGATGAGCGTGGGCTTGATCTCAAGTCGATCGAAGAGCAGTTTGCGCCCGACTTCTTCCACTTGGAGCTGCGCGATGAGACGCGCATTGGCGAGGACGTCTGGGCGCGAGCGCAGGAGGATTCGCTGCGCGGCCTGTTCCTGCGTGAGCTGCGCACGAAATTCGATGTTGCATCCTCGGACGACGAGCGCGCGAAGATCAGCCTCGCCGCGCGCTTCGGCCTTGCCGCGCTCGACGGGTGTGATTTGTGAGGAGGAGAACTATGTCGATCTGGTACAGCCGGCGGAAAAAAGAAGAAAAGTCTCTGTGCCTCGCGGCGGCGGGGAAGTCCGCGTTCTGCTTTGCAGAGCTTCATTACAACGCGCGCAGCATTACGCACGCCGCGGGCGTCGCGGCGGAGAGAGCGCTCCGCCTTTATCGCAAAATTGACCGAAAAAGATAAGAAAACAACCGAAAAAGACCGAAAGGAAGCCCCTTTCGGCCTTTTTTGAGAGGATATTAAGTAAGAATTAAGAAACAATCGCTGTTTTTGTTTGAAAACGGCTGATACAATGACCAACATGAGGTGAGAAAATGTACAACATTCTGATTTGTGACGACGAACAGGACATTGTCAACGCGCTCAAGATCTATCTTTCCGGCGGGGACTACTGCCTGTTTGAGGCGAGCAACGGGCGCGAGGCGCTGGAGGTCGTGGAGAAGAACGACATCCATCTGATCCTGATGGACATCATGATGCCCCAGCTCGACGGCATCGCCGCGACGGCGAAGCTGCGCGAAAAGAGCAACGTGCCCATCATCCTGCTCACGGCCAAGAGCGAGAGCAGCGACAAGGTCCTGGGCCTGAACATCGGCGCGGACGATTACATCACCAAGCCCTTTGACCCCGTGGAGGTGCTCGCGCGCGTGCGCTCGCAGCTGCGCCGCTATACGCAGCTTGGGGCGAAGAAGGTGGAGGAGCAGGCGAACGTCTACACCGTCGGCCCCATCGTGCTCGACGAGGAGAAAAAAAGCGTGACGGTCGACGGCGACGAGGTCGCGCTCACGCCCATCGAGTTCAACATCCTGCGGCTGCTGATGAAGAACCCGGGACGCATCTATTCCTCCGCCCAGATCTACGAGCTGGTGTGGAAGGAGGATTCGCTGGGGGCGGAGACGTCGGTGAGCGTGCACATCCGCCACCTGCGGCAAAAATTAGAGATCAACCCCTCCGAGCCGCGCTACCTGAAGGTCGTGTGGGGGCTGGGGTATAAAATGGAGGACAAGAAATGAAGGCTGCGTGGATACGCAATTTCTGGACAAAGACGGTCGCTTTTTTGCTGGCGGCGGCGCTCGTGCCGGTCATCCTCACCTATGTTGTAGGACTTGCCTACTCCTACGGCGGTATGGGTCGGGACTTTTACACGAGCGACCTCTGCCTGAATGCGGTCGGCAAAAAGACGTGGGAGATCTGCGACGACTATATCGCCATGGAAGGCGGAAACTATGATCTCGACAAGATCTACTCCAAGGGAGACAGCTACAGCAACATTCGCTTCCGTGTGACGGACGAGCAGGACAAGGTGGAGTTCAGCAACGTCAGCGACGGTGATACCTTCTGCTACAGCACCGTTTATGTTGACAAGACCTTTGATGTCTACCTTGTGAAGGGCCTTCCCGCGCAGGATGATATCTACTGGGCAAAGGTATTTTACGACAAGGCAGAAAACTGGGGGCAGAACGCCCTGGAGATGCTCATCCTCTTTGGCGCGATGGAGCTGTTCCTGCTCATCTTCCTCGCCCGCACGGCGGCGCGGCGCGAGGACGGCGAGCTGCAGGGCGGCTGGCAGGAAAAAATCCCCTTCGACCTCTATCTTCTCGTTGACGGCACGATCATTGCGCTGCTGTGCGTGGCGGTGGAGGAGGTCTACTCCTATGTGAGCTTCTATACCCCGCCCTACGATGTGCTGCTGCTGGCGATAAGCTTTGCGCTGGCGGTGCTCGTCTTTGCCGCGTGGGTGACATTCTGTGCGCGCGTCAAGGTGGGCGGACTGTGGAAGGGAACGATTATCTACAAGCTCCTGTGCCTGTGCTGGAAGATCGTCAAGTGGTGCTGGAGAGTGCTCTGCGCCTTCTGCCGCGGCGTTGTGGGTTTGCTGCACGCCATCCCGCTCGTCTGGCGCACGGCGGTGGGCTGCTTTGTGGTCAGCATGATGCTCGGTATATTTGCGGCAAATCGCGCGGGAGGGGCGATGCTGCTGACGATGCTTGTGCTGTCCGTCGCCGCGTGCCTCTTCTCGCTCCAGCTTCGAAAGCTCCAGAAGGAGGGCGAAGCCCTCGCCGCCGGCAATCTTGACGCGCAGGTGGACACAAAGTGGATGTATTGGGACGTCAAGCGCCACGCCGAGAACTTGAATTCCATCGGCGACGGCATGGCTGCGGCCATCGACAAGCAGCTCAAGAGCGAGCGGCTCAAAACGGAACTTATCACAAACGTTTCGCACGACATCAAGACGCCGCTCACGAGCATCATCAACTACGTTGATCTTTTGCAGCATGAGCACACTCCCGAGCAGGAGGAAGAATACCTCGCCGTCCTCAAGCGGCAGGCGTTCAAGCTCAAAAAGCTCACGGAGGACTTGGTCGAGGCCAGCAAGGCCACGACGGGTAACCTGCCCGTGAACGCCGTGCGGTGCAGCATGAACGAGCTTCTATCGCAGGTCGAGGGCGAGTACGGCGACAAGCTGAGCGCGGCGGACCTGACGCTCGTGAGCGTGATGCCGGACAAGGAGCTCTTCTGCAATGTGGACGGCGCGTTGATGTGGCGCGTGATCGACAATCTGCTCTCGAACATCTGCAAATACGCGCAGAATGGCACGCGCGTTTATCTGACGCTTGAAAAGACCGGCGGCGACGCGGTCGTGACCTTCAAGAACACCTCGCGCGCGGCCCTGAACATTCCCGCCGAGGAATTGATGGAGCGCTTTGTGCGCGGCGACAGCTCGCGCTCGACCGAGGGAAACGGCCTCGGCCTCTCCATCGCGCAGAGCTTGACGGAGCTGCAGGGTGGGAAGATGGCGCTCGCCATCGATGGCGACCTCTTCAAGGCCATCCTCCGTTTCCCGACGGTGGTGTGAGAAAAATACAGAAAGGTGCGGAAAGGCGTTGCCGTTCCGCACCTTTTCCGCGCCTGTGCTTGACAATTCGGCGCAAAAACAATACAATAACAATTCAGAACTCTATCCTGAAACTGAGGGAGAACATAAACATGGCAAAAGATAAAAAGGTAGAACAGATCACGAATCTTGAAGACGATTTTGCCCAATGGTATACCGACATCTGCCGCAAGGCGGAGCTTGTTGAGTATGCCAGCGTCAAGGGCTTTACCATCCTGCGCCCCTATGGCTTCGCCATCTGGGAGAACATGCAGCGTTTGATGGACGCGGAGTTCAAAAAGACCGGACACGAGAATGTGGCGATGCCCGTTCTGATCCCTGAGAGCCTGCTCAAGAAAGAGGGCGAGCTCGTCAACGGCTTCGCACCCGAGGTCGCGTGGGTCACGATGGGCGGCAGCGAGAAGCTCGAAGAGCGCCTTGCCTTCCGCCCCACGTCCGAGACGATGTTCTGCGACCACTGGTCCCGCGTATTGCAGACCTACCGCCAGCTGCCGATGCTCTACAACCAGTGGTGCTCCGTCATCCGCTGGGAGAAGACCACCCGCCCGTTCCTGCGTTCGCGCGAGTTCTGGTGGCAGGAGGGCCACACCATCCACGAGACCGCCGAGGAGGCGCAGGCCGAGACGATGCAGCAGCTCAACTGCTACGCCGACTTCTTCCGCCACGTGCTCGCCATCCCCGTCGTCCCCGGCCGCAAGACCGAGAAGGAGAAGTTCGCGGGCGCCGAGGCGACCTATACCGTCGAGTGCATGATGAAGGACCGCAAGGCGCTTCAGGGTGCGACGAGCCACTATTTTGGCGACAAGTTCTCCCGCGCCTATGACGTGACCTTCACCGGCCGCGACAATAAGCTCCAGTACCCGTTCCAGACGTCCTGGGGCTCCACCACGCGCATGATCGGCGCGGTCATCATGACCCACGGCGACAACAACGGCCTTGTCCTGCCCCCGCGCATCGCGCCCACGCAGGTCGTCATCGTGCCCATCGCCGCGCATAAGAATCCCGAGGTGCTCGAGACAGCCAAGAGCGTGATGGCGGACCTCATCGCCGCCGATGTCCGCGTCAAGCTGGACGACAGCGACCAGTCCATGGGCTGGAAGTGCGCTGAGTACGAGATGCGCGGCGTGCCCATCCGCCTCGAACTCGGTCCCCGCGACCTGACCGAGGGCAACTGCTGCCTCGTCCGCCGCGACAACGGCGAAAAGGTCACGGCCAAGATCGAGGGGATCGTTGACGAGATCAAGGCGCTGCTTGACGCCATCCATGACAACATGTACACCGTGGCGGAAAAGAACCTCGAAGACAACACGTTCGACTTAAAGACCATCGACGAGGTGAAGGAGATGGCCTCCGGCCGCGGCGGCTTCGCTCGCACCAAGTGGTGCGGCAGCCTCGAGTGTGAGCTCAAGATGAAGGAACAGGCGGGCGTTTCCTCCCGCTGCATGCCCCTCAAGCAGAGCGGCACCACCGGCAAGTGCGTCTGCTGCGGCAAAGAGTGCACTACTGATATTTATTGGGGCGTTGCCTATTAAGTATCAGCTTTCCATCGAATGATATAGTTCCCTGCGCGTCGCAGGGGAACGGCAAAGGGGGCCATTCTCTTTCACAAAAGAGAATGGCCCCCTTTAGATCCCCCAAGAGAAAGGTTTAGATTGGCAGTTTGGAGCTTGAACAATCTTTGAGCCTCCGGAATGCAGCTGCCTGCGCGCGGCTTTGCCGCGTTAGCATTGCTATACGATTTGACTTGCTCCTACTATCCGCTGCCGCTCTGCCCATCTTGTAGAAGTGCAGCCTAATTCCCGTCTACCGCCAGTCCCTACAATGCGGCGAGCGCAGCAAAGCCGCATTCCGCAGGCAGTCTGCCGCCGAGCAAACGTCACACGCGCCTCACGATAGTAAGGCGCGGTTGATATCGGCCACGACTCGCAGAAGATTCATGGCGAAGCCATGTACACCGCACTTACATTGCGCAGCGCGTGCAGCTCTTCAAGATCGAGACTGCCAATGTGCGGGGTCGAGGGGGAAGGCCCCTCGTCCTTTCTCTTTGGGGATTTAAAGGGGGATATTCTCTTTCTGAGAAAGAGAATATCCCCCTTTAACGCACTCCCGCACGGTGCGGGAGCTTCCCCACCGCGCAGCGCGCGGCGTTATAATCTTTTTCCATACATGAAAAGATCACATTTGAGCATGCCATTGTACAACTTACGTTTCTTATCGGCAAAGCGCCCGTAGCAGCGCTCAAAGTCAGGATGTGACGACAGCACATACACCCGCCAGGTGTCGGGCAGCTTATCCATCGCCTTGCCGAAGGCTTTATAGAGCTCGCCCGCCTCTTCGCGCTCAAGAAGCCGCTCGCCATACGGCGGGTTCGTCACGATGCGGCCATACAAGCCGCCCCAGTGGAAACGCGTGGCGTCGTCGACCTCGAACTTGACGATGTCGTCGACCTCGGCGAGCTCGGCGTTGTGGCGCGAGAGCTCGACGGCGTCGGGGTCGATGTCGCCGCCCCAGATCTCGTACTTGCCGTGGAATTCGTTGTCCATCGCCTCGTCGGCTGCATCGAGCCAGAGCATTTTGTCGAGCGACGCCCAATGCTGGGCGGCAAAGCTGCGGTTGAGGCCCGGCGCACGGTTGCGCGCGATGAGCGCCGCCTCGATGGCGATGGTGCCGCTGCCGCAGAAGGGGTCACAGAACGGGTCGCGGCCATTGTAGTGCGAGAGCTTGACCATCGCGGCGGCGAGCGTTTCCTTGAGCGGGGCGGCCACGCCGTGGGCGCGGTAGCCGCGCTTGTAAAGGCCCTCGCCCGAGGTGTCGAGCCCGACGGTCACTTCGTCCTTCATGATGGAAAAGCGCACCTGATAGCGCCGCCCCGTTTCGGGGAGCTGCGCGATGCCGTAGGCCGCGCTCAGGCGGTCGACGACCGCCTTTTTGACGATCGACTGGCAGGCGGGCACGGAGTGGAGCGTCGAGTTGATGGAGTAGCCCACGACGGGGAACTCCCCCTCGCGGGGGATCCAGTCCTCCCAGTGCACCGCGCGCACGCCCTGAAAGAGCGATTCAAAATCCGTCGCGCGGAACTTGTGCAGAACCAGAATGACGCGCGCACCGCAGCGCAGATTGATGTTGAGCCGCGCGATGTCGCGCGCTTCGCCGCGGCAGAGGACGCGGCCGTTCTCAACGCGCACGTCAGAAAGTCCCAGTTTTCTGATCTCATCGCCCACTAAGCTCTCAAGGCCCAAGAGGCAGGGAATGACAAATTCCAGCATAATAACGCTCCCGAAAAAATGATTTGACTTTAGTATAGCGGATGGGAACAAAAAAGGCAATCGCCGCGTCAAAATAAGCATGGTAAAGCGGTGGAGCGTGTGGTACAATAGGAAAAACAGCGCGGAAAGCGCGCTGTCACATGAATGTAACATCAAACTTGCGCGAAATTTTTCGAAAAAATACGGAATGCAACACTAAAGTTGCTGGAAATGGACGCGCAGTTTTGCTATCTTATCCTCAGACAGAGAAACGGAGGGAACGCAATGGCATTTGGCGAGCGGCTCCAGGAGGTCCGCAAACGCAGCGGACTGACACAGGAGGAATTTGCCGAACAGCTTCAGGTCTCGCGCCAGTCGGTCTCGCGCTGGGAATCCGGCCGGGGCTACCCCGAGATGGAGAAGATCATCTTCATCTGCAACCGCTACGGCGTAACGATGGACGAGCTGTTCAAAGAAGAAGTCCCCACCCCCGGCGAGCCGCCGGTCGAAGCCCCGCTGCTGTCCGCGCGCACGCTCGGCAGCGAGTTGTCGAACCTGTACGCGAATCTGTCACCCTACAACAAAAGCATCGGGATCATGCTGCTGACCGTCATCGCGATGATCGGTCCGGCATACGTCTACTGTATGCGCAGTTTGAAAGGAGGAGCAGATGAAATGATGACCATTATCTGGATCGCCGCCATCATCATCTTCGGCATTGCCGAGGCGGCGACGGCGGGGCTGGTGTCGATCTGGTTCGTCGTGGGCGCGGTGGCCGCGCTGGTGGCGACGGAGCTGGGCGCGGTGCTGTGGCTGCAATTCGCGGCTTTCCTGATCGTATCCATTCTGGCGCTCATCGCAACAAGGCCCCTTGCGCGCAAGATGCTGGATAAGACGATCGTGCCCACGAATGCCGACCGTGTGCTGCACCACGAGGCCAAGGTGACCGAAACGGTGGACAACGAGAACGCCACGGGCGCTGTGTACATCGACGGCAAGACATGGACGGCGCGCAGCGAAGACGGCAATATCATCCCTAAGGGGAAAATGGCAAGAATCGTTCGCATGGAGGGCGTCAAGCTCTACGTGCGCGAGAGTAAAGAACCCAGCGAGAGAAGAGAGTAAACCCAAACTACACAACATTTTAGGAGGAAAAGAACTATGGAATGGATCGGCTATATCGGTATCGGCATTTTAGTGCTGCTGGTGCTTCTGGTGCTCGTCACGAACATCCAGATCGTGCAGCAGTCGCGCGCCTACGTCGTTGAGCGCCTCGGCGCTTACAGCGCGACATGGGGCGTGGGCCTGCACTTCAAAATTCCGTTTTTCGAGCGCGTTGTGAAGAAGGTCAGCCTCAAAGAGCAGGTGGCCGACTTCGATCCCCAGCCCGTCATCACGAAGGATAACGTCACGATGCAGATCGACACGGTCATCTACTTCCAGATCACCGACCCCAAGCTCTACACCTATGGTGTCGAGCACCCGATGAACGCCATCGAGAACCTGACGGCGACGACCCTTCGTAACATCATCGGCGAGATGGAGCTTGACCAGTCGCTCACGAGCCGCGATGTCATCAACGCCAAGATGCGCTCTATCCTCGATGAGGCCACCGACCCGTGGGGCATCAAGGTCAACCGCGTGGAGCTCAAGAACATCCTGCCGCCGCGTGAGATCCAGAACGCGATGGAAAAGCAGATGAAGGCCGAGCGCGAACGCCGCGAGTCCATCTTGCAGGCCGAGGGCCAGAAGCAGTCCCAGATCCTCGTGGCCGAGGGCGAAAAGCAGTCCACCATCCTGCGCGCGGACGCCGAAAAGCAGGCGGCCATCCTCAAGGCCGAGGCCGAGCGTCAGGCCGCCATCCTCAAGGCCGAGGGTGAAGCGCAGGCCATCCTGAACGTGCAGCAGGCACTTGCCGACTCCATCAAGATGCTCAATGAGGCCAACCCCAACGAGCAGGTCATCAAGATCAAGGCGCTCGAATCGTTCGAAAAGGCCGCCGACGGTCAGGCGACGAAGATCATCGTCCCGAGCGAGATTCAGAGCCTCGCCGGCCTCGCCGCGAGCTTTAAGGGCCTGCTTGAAGACGACAAGAAATAAGCACGAAAAAGGAAGAGGTTCCCGACGGGAACCTCTTCTCTGTTTGTCAAAAAAGCCTCGCAGAGTTTCGCGCCCGCAGGCGCGAAAGAGGTTTGATCTGTTTTCTGCCGCGACATGTGCGTGGCAGAAAACACTTTGCGCGGAGCGAGCGTCTTGCTTGTCCGCTTTCAGCGGACAATTCAAGGCGCAGAGCGCAGCGAATCCTTCTCGAAAAAGTGGCGAAGCCGCTTTTTCGACAGGCGAAAGAAGAGGTTCCCATCGGGAACCTCTTCCTTTTTTGATGTAAGGTGTTGCGAACTCAGCCCTCGGAATCCGTGCGGTTTCTCCAGGAGATCTCCTGCTCGAGCTCATAGCGCAGCTTCTTGTTCTCCTCGACAAGCTCGTCGTAGTGCTCGCCCTGCACGTAATACTTGACGAACGTGAACGTTGCCTCGTCAAGCTCCTCTTCCGTGTAGGACGGGAGAAGCGAGCCGTTCTTGCGCTGAAGGCCGGAGATATTCACGACCACCAGGCGGCGGTGCTGCTCGGAGAGCTGGAAGAGCTGGAGCTTTGCGGGAATTTCAAGCCCTAAGTCATAGGTGCTGTTCACGCGCTCCATGATGTTGCGGTACTCGGGCTTGGCCGAGACGATGACGCCGTGCTGCATAAACAGTTTCTTGAGGTAGTCCACAGAAACGTCCTCGCGGGTGATCGTGCCCTTGCCGAGACCTGTGAGCATCGTGTTAGACAGATTCAGGCTGACGTAAACTTCTTCGCCGGTCTTGGGATAGCTCATAATTTGCCTCCATTAAAGTCTGCGCCGCAAGCGCGGCTGGGATTGATATGACATTTTTATGGTAGCATGGCGGAGCGGAAAATACAAGCGGCAGGTTGTATGAACTGTCGCTTACAAATTTGTCGGAATCGCCGCCGCGGCGGAATTTTCCTTGACAAGAGCGCGCGCCGCTGATACACTTTCCTTGTCTATTACGGGTGCGCACCTACCGGCAGTCAGGCGGAAGTCTGGCTGCCGTTTTGCATCCGGCATTTGAATAGGAGGGAATATTTATGGCTTACTTCTGGCCGCTCATTCTCGTTGTGGCGTCGAACAGCGTGTATCACATCTGTGCAAAGTCGCTGCCTGAGAGCGTTGATCCGCTCGCGTCGCTCACGGTCACGTATCTGATCGGCTCAATCTTTTCGGGCATCCTGTATTTTGTGACGAACCGCGGCGGGGCGAACCTTCTGCACGAATACAGCCAGATGAACTGGGCGCCGTACCTGCTCGGTCTCGCGGTCGTCGGTTTGGAAGCTGGCAGCATGCACGCCTACAAGGCGGGCTGGCCGGTCAGCGCGTTTCAGGTGTCGTCTGCGGCGGCCATCGCGACGATTTTGGTGTTCATTGGGTATCTTGTCTACCACGAGGCCATCACGGTCAACAAGCTCGTGGGCCTTGCGCTGTGCCTTGTCGGGCTGTTTTTCCTCAACAAATGAGTTGTGCCGCGGCTTTTGCCGTGGTATGATGGGGAAAACTTGTTTTAAAGAAGGAATTTTGATCTATGAAAGCTGCACGCGACTATCCGATCCTGACCGTCACCGCCAAGGGCACGCGCTGGCTCGAGAGCGGCCACCCCTGGGTGTACGACTCCGACGTCGCCCGCGAGCCGGACGAGAGCGAGTGCGAAAACGGCGCGCTCGTCGACGTGGTGTCGGAAAAGGGCAAATATCTCGGCACGGGCTTTTTGAGCAGACTCAGTAAGCTCCGCGTGCGCATCGTCTCGCGCAACGCGAACGACCGCTTTGATGAAAATTTCTGGCGGCGGCGCGTACGCTACGCCTGGGACTACCGCAAGGCGGTCATGGACGGGCAGACCGGCTGCTGCCGCCTGATCTTCGGCGAGGCGGACGCCTTCCCCGGCCTGACGGTGGATAAGTTCCATGATCTGCTCAGTGTGCAGGTGCTGTCCGTTGGCATGGAGAATTTACAGGACCTTCTGCTCCCCGCTCTGGTGGACATTCTCCGGCAGGACGGCCAGCCCATCCGGGGCGTATTCCTGCGGAACGACGTGGCTCTCCGGGCAAAGGAAGGTCTTCCGCAGGGCAAGGGCTGGTATCCCCTCCCCGGCGAAACACCCCCGGACAGTCCGGTGGTGGAGATCGTGGAAAATGGGGTCAAATATCTGGTAGACGTAGAAAACGGCCAGAAAACCGGCTTTTTCTTGGATCAAAAGTACAACCGGCGGGCGGTGGGCCGTCTGGCGGCGGGAAAAACCGTTCTGGACTGCTTCACTCACACCGGCTCCTTCGCCCTGAATGCCGCGCTGGGCGGCGCGGCCCATGTGACGGCAGTGGATGTGTCGGAATCCGCCGTGGAGATGGCCCGGGCCAATGCAGAGCGCAACTGCGTATCCGACGTTATGGACTGCGTGGCGGCCAATGTCTTTGACCTGCTGCCCCAGCTGGAAAAGGAACCGATGAAGTATGACTTCATCATTCTGGACCCCCCGGCCTTCACGAAAAGCCGGAAAACCGTGGCCAATGCCATCACCGGCTACAAGGAGATCAACTACCGGGCCATGAAGCTGCTGCCCCGGGGCGGGTACTTGGCCACCTGCTCCTGCTCCCACTTCGCCACAGCGGAGAAATTTGAGGCCATGCTCCGCTCCGCCGCTCACGATGCCGGGGTACAGCTGCGGCAGATCGAATCCCGGCAGCAGAGCTGCGACCATCCCATCCTCTGGGGCGTGGACGAAACGGATTATCTGAAGTTTTATCTATTCCAAGTTGTATAAATTCTGTCGAATATTGCGAAAAGGACTCGGATACTGATGCATCCGAGTCCTTTTTCTCTGCCCCTAAAATAGCGCCCCGGTGCCAAAGTGATATGCTCCCTCTATGAGAGACAGTGAAAAAACAAACTGTCAAACATGGAGGGAGCATTGTTATGTCGGAAAGAAAAAAACAGAAACCAGAAGAGAAAGTAAAAATCGTCAAGAGATATCTGGCCGGAGAGGTAAGCATGAGCGAAGCGGTCACAGAGGCCGGCGTGAATTGGAAAACACTTCAAAAGTGGGTCATGCAGTACGAGGCAGAGGGCGCGGCGGCCTTCCTGCCGGGCAGGCGGGAGCACATATACAGTCCGGAATTAAAGTTGCAGGCGGTACAGGAGTATTTGTCCGGAAAAGGAAGTCAGGCAGAGCTCAGCAAAAAATATGGATTACGGGACAGAAGGCAGCTCCAAAACTGGCTGAAGGTGTATAATGCTCATGGAGATTTCAACTCCAGAAAGAATTCCGGAGGAGGAAGCTACATGAAGCAGGGACGGGACACCACGCAGGAAGAGCGCATTCAGATCGTCAAGGACTGTCTGGCCAGTGGAAAAAACTACGGCGAGATGGCTCTAAAATACAAAGTAAGCTACCAACAGGTACGCACTTGGACGCTGCGGTTTGAGGAGATGGGAGAGGCCGGTCTGGAGGACCGGCGCGGAAAGCGAAAGAAAGACCAGAAGCCCAGAACCGAGCTGGAGAAAGCGCAAATCGAAATTGAACAGCTCAAGCACAAGCTGTATTTGGCGGAAATGGAGCGTGACCTGCTAAAAAAATTGGACGAGATTGAGAGGAGAGATGCCTTTCGGAAGTGAGACAGCGCCATATCTATGCCGCGATCCGGGAAGCGCACACTGAAAAGGAATATCCCCTTGAGCTGGCCTGTGAGCTGCTCCATGTGGCGCGCTCAGCATACCACAAGTGGGCTTCCGGCAAGCTGAGCCGGCGGGCCGCGGAGAACGAACATCTCGCGGATACGATCGAGAAGATCCATGAGGAAAGTCCGGATAAGGGTTACCGGAGACTCAATGACGACCTGCGTCATGACCACGGTATCCACGTCAATGACAAGCGGGTGCTCCGCATCTGCCGGGCCAGAGATATCCGTTCCACGATCAAGTGCAACAACCATGGCTGCATGCGGCGGGCGAAGAACCCGCAGTATCTTGCCGAAAACCTTTTGGACAGGCAGTTTTATGCCGCAAAGCCCAATGAGAAGTGGCTCACCGATGTGACCGAATTCAAGTGGTTTGAGGGTATGAAGGTACAAAAACTCTATCTGAGCGCCATTCTCGACCTTTGCGACCGGCGCATCGTGTCCTATGTGCTCAGCGAACGCAATGACAATCCGTTGGTTTTCAAGACCTTTGATAAGGCTGTGAAAGCCAATCCGGACGCGCATCCCCTGTTCCATAGTGACAGAGGATTCCAATACACCAACCGCGCTTTCCACAACAAGCTCGTGCAGGCAGGCATGACGCAGAGCATGTCCCGCGTGGCGCATTGCATCGATAACGGCCCGATGGAGGGCTTCTGGGGCATCCTGAAGCGGGAACGCTATTACGGCAGACGGTTTACCTGCAAGCGGGAGCTTGTGCAGATGATTGAGACCTATATCCATTATTACAACACCAGACGGGTGCAGCGTAATCTGGGCGTGTTGACCCCGATGGAAAAGCACGAGCTCGCCCTCGCCGCATAAAAAGCGGCCAGCAGCACATGGCTGTCGGCCGGAAAAACTTTATATTTTTTCACTGGTGTGTCCTCGGCCCGGTGTAAAATTTTGTGTAAGCGATTTTCGACAAAGTCAAGAATGGCGCTGGAAAGCAGGGCGGATTCTGGCCTGAATCCCTTGATTACCGAAAGCCATGGCGGTCAGAGCGGTATGCGCGCGGGCACGGCGTGAATGCCAGCCTGGCCGCTGTGGCATACTAGGACAAGGGAGTCAGCCAACGGCTCGGTCTGCGAACATGATCTCCAGCTGGCTGAGCACCAGATCCCAGTTCTGGTATCTGGCGTGCCAGTGCTTCACGATGCGCTGTGAGGCCAGATACAGCATCCGGCGCAGGGAGTCGTCGTTCGTGAAGGAGGGCTTGTTCTTCGTGATCTGCCGGAACTGGCGATTCAGGCCCTCGATGATGTTCGTCGTGTATATGATTTTCCGAATCTCAACGGGGTATTCGAAGAATGTGCTTAAAACTGGCCAGTTTTCCTCCCAGCTTTTCACGCAGGAGGGGTACTGCTTACGCCAGGCCTCCGCAAAGGCCTGCAGGTTTTTCTCGGCTTCTTCCAGCGTAACGGCACTGTAGATCTTTTTCAGATCCGCAACGACTTTCTTGATGTCTTTGTAGCTGACATATCTGGTGGAACTGCGCACCTGGTGGACGATGCAGCGCTGCAGCCGACTTTTTGGGAAGACGGCCTCAATAGCCTGCATCATCCCACACAGGCCGTCCGTGCAGAACAGATATACATCCAAAACGCCCCTGCTTTTGAGATCATTCAGCACATTCAACCAGAATTTGCTGTTTTCATGCTCTCCGATCCAGACTCCCAGGATGTCCTTT
>ENA-OZDY01000340-OZDY01000340.1-human-gut-metagenome-genome-assembly--contig:-NODE-340-length-19115-cov-5.093337_pt1 | contig 19115 bp, 17 predicted proteins | sample MGYA00245063_ERZ653599 | MGnify/ENA primary metagenome ERZ653599 (study PRJEB26926, sample SAMN06165004) | human gut metagenome | biome: ENVO:00009003; feature: ENVO:2100002; material: ENVO:00002003... | reverse complement strand
CGAGATGTAGCTCCGTCTCGTGGGCTCGGAGATGTGTATAAGAGACAGGATTATACCTTGCGGACGAGGAGCAGAACGAGGTTCTGCTGCCCAACCGTTACATATCCCTTACAGACAAGCCGGGCGACGAAAAGGAGGTCTTCCTCTACCACGACTCCGAAGACCGGCTGGTGGCGACGACCGAAACGCCGCTGCTGCGCGTCGGCGAGGCGGGTTATCTCCGCGTCGTGGACAAGACGGCCCACGGGGCGTTCCTCGACTGGGGGCTGTACGGCAAGGACCTCTTCCTTCCGAACCGCAACCAGCAGGGCGGCATCATCGCCGGACGGAGCTACATCGTCTACCTCTACGAAGACAGCGTCACGGGCCGCTGCGTGGCGACCTGCAAGCTCAAGAGCTTCATCAACAACGACATCATCACGGTGGCGCCCCGTCAGGAAGTCGATCTGCTCGTGGCGTCGGAGAGTCCGATCGGCTACCGCGTGATCATAAACAACCGGCACTGGGGCATGCTCTACCGCAACCAGCTGTTCCGCCCCATAGCGGTCGGAGACCGGACGAAGGGTTACGTCCGCAAGCTCACCGAGGACAACCGCATCGACGTCAGCCTCCAGCAGGAGGGTTTCGCGCAGGTGAAGGACTCGGCGGAGGTTTTGCTGCAGCTGGTCCGCGACAACGGCGGCTTCCTGCCGCTGAACGACGACAGCGCCCCGGAAGAGGTGAACCGGCTGACACAGACGAGCAAGAAGATTTTCAAACGTTCGCTGGGCATGCTGCTCAAACGCGGCGCCGTCACGGTGGACGAACAGGGAATAAAGATCAACGAGTAATGGCCAAGATAACGACCGCGGAACGGGTTTCGCGGGAAGCTTCCGACAATTTCGTGTTCCAGCGTTCGCTGCTGGCCTACCATGCCGCGGCGCAGCGCATCAGCGGCGACGTGCTGGAGATAGGCACGGGGGCCGGTTACGGCATCGAGGTCGTGGCGCCCCGCGCCCGGAGTTTCGTCACCATCGACAAACTGGCCCCCGCGCCCGAACCGACGCAGCTCCCGAACGTCGAATTCCGGCAGGCGACAGTTCCGCCGCTGCCCTTCGCAAACGACTGTTTCGACTTCGTGATCTCGTTTCAGGTGATCGAACACATAAAACGGGACCTCGAACTGGTGCGCGAAGTGAAGCGCGTGCTGCGTCCGGGCGGAAAGTTCATCGTGACGACCCCGAACGCCCCGATGTCGCTCACGCGCAACCCGTGGCACATCCGGGAATACACCGCCGTGGAGCTGCGCAGCCTGCTCGGCAGCGAATTTTCGTCGGTCGAGGCGCTCGGCGTTTCGGGCAACGCGCGGGTCATGGAATATTACGAACAGAACCGCCGCAGCGTGGAGCGCATCACGCGCTTCGACATCCTCGACCTGCAGCACCGGCTCCCCCGCTGTCTGCTGCAATTCCCCTACGACGTTCTCAACCGCATAAACCGCCGCAGACTCCTGAAGTCCAACACCGATCTCACGACCTCGATCCGCATGGACGACTACCGGATCGGCCCCGTGACGGACGAGAGTTTCGATCTGTTCTTCGTGGCGGAAAAATAGACGGAATCATCTGATAAAAACCAAGGGCTGCCCCACTGCGGGGCGGCCCTTGTCATATTGTCCCGGACCTACATTCGACATGCAGGCTGCGCCGCCGAAATCAGCGGCAGCGGCCGGCGGTTCCGCCACGAAAAGGCATGAGGTTGCAGCGGTTCAACGGGAATGATCCGGTTCCCGATTTCGAGGCCCGTATTTACGAAAAAAATGCAAGGAATCGGAAACTTACGATAAAATATTGTACAAAAAACAACATTACATTTTAATCGTACAGCACTGATTATCAACATTGATATTCATTAAAAATCTTATCTTTGGCTTTCAAAAATCCAACGATTTGACTGCTAACGACATGCATATCAGGCTGGTTATCCGAATCCGGGAGTTCTGCAATAACTTAATATAAAAAAGGGATTGCAGCATGCTCATAAAGAATCACTCGCCTTAACGAAGACCCGACTCCGCCAGATCTCATGAATTAACTATTAATCCTCCTCCATATGGAATTCATCATAACGATTCTCGTCATGGACATATTCATTGTCCTCATAATATACCGACGCCTGCGAAACCATATACACTATGTTTCAGGGCAGGCAAAAGCCAGACTGAACTATATCCGTATCCTGATCGATACCGTATATACCTATTCCCACCAGCCGGAACTGCTGCAAAAACCCCTGCAAAAAGAGATGTCGATCAAAAAACTGCTGGCTTATCATGTGATCGACAACCGATGCGACCGTCTTTTCTCCGCCAGAATGAAAGTGAACAGCAACGATCAATTGCTGTACATGCTTCATAAAGAGGGATTTTCACCACGGGAGCTATGTGTCATATTCGAATTGAACAACCTCAATTCGGTATATGTCAAATGCCACCGAATAAACAAGAAACTGCATGCGGGCGACATGCAGGAAGTGCTTTCGAAATAAACAGCCAAAAGCAGACAGCCCTTCCCGGCCGGAAGCCCTGCTTCCGGCTTTTTTCGTCCCCTCCCGGCAACGTATTCTTCATAGCTGCGGTTCGGAATCCGCCGCCCAGCTTTTAGACAAAAGCGTCCCCGCCCCGGTTCGGCAGACCAACTTTCGATCTGTTCGGTGAAACCGGATCCTTGGAAAAACCGCCGTCCGGTCCCTGCGTTCGTCCCGTTTCCTTCGGACCGGCAGGGAGCCGGCGGGAAGGCCGCGGCGGGCAATCACGGGGCGATATTTATTAAATATTTGAAATCCAGCGAGGTGAATAATAAAAAAGCAGCCGTTTTTCCGCCCGGAACAACGCCCTTATTACACGAAACCTCCGTAACAGGATATTTTTCGTTTTGTAAACTAAAAAAAATACGAAATATTTTGCACAGTAAAAACTAATTCGTATTTTTGTTTTGAAACGAAAGGTATTATTTTCATATTGAAATTAACAAGTCGCTTCGGGAGCGGAAAATGAACGCTGATATGGACCGCCGCCTAAACAACTGACCATGAAATCGAAACTGCCGCCAAACCGGATTCCGGAACCTGCCGGAATAAGAACAACAGCAATGGCCGCCGCCGATGCGACGGCACCTGTACCCGCAGCAAAATGCCGGTTCCACGCCCCTGCGACAACCGCAGGCAACGCGGTTTCGGACCGCACCGGCAGCATTCCCTGCCGGAAAAAACCGAATCGAATCTCGAATCCGCTGATCGCTTCCGGCGCTTCCCGCACCATACAGAGCCATTGGCGACCATACCTATATTTATTTAACCGACAACATTCAAACAACTTAAACATTTAACCAAAAACAAATGCTTATGAATTTTAAATTCTACGTTAAGAGGTTTTTGTTATCCCTGTTTCTGGTGCTGGCATCGACGATGCTCTACGCCCAGAAGAAAGCGGATATCACAGGAACCGTCTACGATTCGGACGGCACTACCCCGGCGGTAGGCTGCGCCGTAACGATCGAGGGAACACCGACAGGTGTTATCACGGACATCAACGGCAAGTACAAAATAAGGGGGGGGGAAACTCAGACCCTCGTTTTTTCTTCGCTGGGTTATAAGACCCAGAAGATACTAATAGGCCCTAAAACGCGGATAGACGTCACGCTGGAGGCCGACAGTCAGGAAATCGAAGGCGTCGTCGTAACCGCACTCGGTATCAAGCGAGACGAAAAAGCGCTCGGTTATGCCGTTACGAAGGTGGACAACGACGTACTCACCAGCACGGTATCGAGCAACTGGATGAATGCTCTGTCAGGCAAGGTCGCCGGTCTGAACTTCGATCAGGCGTCGACGGGTCCCGGAGGATCGATGCGCGTGACTCTCCGCGGCGAAACCTCCATCAACATGAACGGCGGCACGGCCCTGTTCGTGGTCGACGGAGTGCCCATCACCAGCAGCACCACTTCCAGCACGTCGGAAAGCGCATACAACTCGACCGACGGCGCCGTAGACTTCGGTAACGCCGCGGGCGACATCAACCCCGAAGACATCGAGAACGTATCCGTACTGAAAGGTCCCGCCGCAACGGCATTGTACGGATCGCGCGCCGCAAACGGCGCCATCATCATCACGACCAAGTCGGGTCGCACCACCAAAGGCATAGGCGTTACGTTCAGCTCGTCGGTTTCGTTCGAGAAAGCCGGATTCTGGCCCGATTTCCAGTACGAATACGGCGCAGGACGCTTCGGCGGCAACCCCTATTCGTTCTACAGCGTAGACGGCGTGTCGCGCAACTGGTCGTCCTATGCCTTCGGCGACAAGTTCGACGGCCATCTGACCTACGAGTGGCCTTCGCTGAACGACGACGGCACCTATACGATGATGGAGTGGCGTCCGCGCAACTTCTTCGCGGGATTCTTCGACACCGGCGTAACGTGGAACAACAACATCTCGGTCAGCGGCAACAACGGCAAAGGCACCTCGGTCCGGGTTTCGGTAACCGACGTGCGCAACGACTGGATCGTTCCCAACACCGGTTACAAACAGCAGACCTTCTCGATATCGCTCTCGCAGCAGATCAACAAGTACATCAAGCTGGACGCCAAGGTGAACTACTACCGCAAGGACAGCGACAACCTGCCGATGACCGGTTACGGCGGCTCGTCGATCATGTATCCGCTGCTGTGGAATACGCCCAACGTGGACGCCCAGTGGTTCAAGGCGGACTACAAGAAATGGGTGCGCGAAGGCGGTGACCTGAGCAAAAGCACCCAGCACGTATCGGCCAACGGCAACAACCCCTACTACACGGCTTACGAACAGCTCAACAAACTCGACCGCGACCGCGTGTTCGGCAATCTGGCAGCGACGATCAACTTCACCGAAGAGCTTTCGCTGATCCTGCGATGCGGCATGGACCTCAACAACGATTTCCGCACCCAGCAGAAACCCAAGGGCGCCAAGACCTACATCAACGGTATGTACAAGGAGCAGACCGTGTTCGACTACGAGATGAACAACGACTTCCTGCTGCGCTATACCAAGAAACTGAACGACTTCGACCTGAGCGCATCGTTCGGCGGCAACAACATGATGCAGTCCTACCGTTCGAACACCTCGCTGGCCGAAAGTCTGGTCGTGGACCGCGACTACCGCCTGAGCAACTCGGTGGACCGTCCCAAAGTGACTTCCATACGCCGTCAGAAGTCGATCAACAGCTTCTACGGACTCATATCGGCCAGCTGGCGCAACATGATATTCCTCGACGTCACCGGCCGCAACGACTGGTCGAGTACGCTGGCTCCGGGCAACAACTCCTATTTCTATCCTTCGGTCAGCGGCAGCGTCATTCTCAGCGACCTGCTGCACATCGACACCCCGATGGTCAATTTCCTCAAGGTGCGGGCTTCGTGGGCCAACGTGGGTAACGACACGTCGCCCTATCAGCTGCTCAACTACTACAACAACTCCTCCTTCACCGGCGGCTTCAACATGCCGACCAACAAGGCGAACTACAACCTCAAACCCGAAAACGTCGAGAGCTGGGAGTTCGGCGTCGAGGGCCGCTTCTTCGACAGCCGTCTGACGTTCGACGTGGCGTTCTACAACGCGACCACCACGAACCAGATCATTTCGGTGCCCGTAGACATCACCACCGGCGTCTACAATACGATCGTGAACGCGGGCGAAATCAACAACCGCGGCTGGGAGGTATCGGCCCGCATACAGCCCGTGAGGAACAAGAACATCCGCTGGGACATGAACTTCACGTGGTCGCGCAACCGCAACAAGGTCGTGGAGCTGGCCCCGAATCTGGATTCTTGGACCATCGCAACCGGTCCCCGCGGCGAAATCCGCGCCGTTCCGGGCGGATCGCTGGGCGACCTGTACGGTTCGGGCTACGAGAAGGCCCCCAAGGGTTCCTACGTCACGGCCGACGACGGATCGACGATCGACGTATCGGGCTGGGACATCGTCGATTCGGACGGTTATCCCGTACTGGCTTCGGAATTCGAGAACCTCGGCAACACGCAGGCCGACTGGAAGGCGGGCTGGATGAACTCGATCTCCTACAAGAATTTCCGCCTGAGCTTCTCGTTCTCGGCGCAATGGGGCGGGCAGGCCTACTCCTTCACCAACGCCATGCTGGGCTATCAGGGTAAGATAAAGGCGACGCTCCCCGGCCGTTATGACGGTCTGATCCACAAGGGCGTGAACCAGAACGCCGACGGCACCTACTCGATCAACAAGACCGTGACGGCCAGCATCGAGAGCTACTACAACCTGCGCGTGTTCAACCGCGACAACGTGGTGAACAACACCTTCAGCACGTCGTTCCTGAAGATGAAGGACATACGTCTCGAATATTCGCTTCCCAAGAAGATCGCGGCCAAGACCAAGGTGCTGCAGGGCGCTTCGATCGCCTTCTTCGCCACGAACCTCTTCTGCTGGACCAACTGGCCGCAGTTCGACCCGGAGATCGCGACGATGAACGGTTCGGAAATCACCAAGGGTTTCGAAACCGCGGCGTTCCCGATGACACGCACGTATGGCGTTAATCTTAAACTTCAATTCTAATAAGACGATGAAACGAATCAATTCATATATATTGACCGGGGGAGTGATAATCTTGGGATTGTGCGGCTGTACGAGCAATTTCGACGATTACAACAAGGACCCCAACCGGGCGGAGGTCGGCAAGGCCAACTCCTCCCAGATGCTCGAAGACCTGATTTTCGAGGGCGCCGGAAGCATGAAATACCGCACGTGGCGCCACAACAACGAGTTCATGCAGTATACGGTGGAGACCAGCACGCTGAATCAGCTGCACCGCTTCGTGCTCACCGACAGCGAATTCAAGGGCGCGTGGAACTTCTGCGGACGCTGGGCCGTCAATGCCATAGAGATGTATAAGCTCGCGGAGAAGGAGGAGAATACCAACGCGCAGGCCATAGCCCTGACCATGAAGGCGCTCTACCTTTCGAACATGACCGACCTGTTCGGCGACATGCCCTTCAAGGAGGCGTTCAAAGGCATCGACGAAAACATCATGCAGCCGAAATTCGACGATCAGAAAGTCATCTACGACTCGCTGCTGATGGACCTCGAACGGGCCAACACGCTTTACACGAAGACCTCGACCATAGACGCCAAGCGCGACCTGCTCTACAACGGCGACGTGACCAAATGGCGGAAGTTCACCAACTCGCTCTATCTGCGCCTGCTGATGCGCGTGAGCAACCGCAGGGACATGAATTCGGCGGAACGCATCAAGACCGTATTCGAGAACCCCTCGCAGTACCCCATATTCGAGAGCAACGACGACAACGCCACGCTGAAATACAGCGGCACGCGTCCGTTCGTCAATGATTTCGGCGACAACGCCACCGACGACAGCGCGATGGGCGAACGTTTCATCAACATCATGGTGGACTCAAGCGACCCCCGCATCTCGGTTTACTGCAACCGCGTAAGCTCCGGAGCCAACGCGGGCGGTTACGTGGGAATCACGAGCGGCGCCCCGGCTTCGGTCATCTCCAAACAGTCGGCCGACGGCGCGTCCAACAGCAACAATACGACTTTCAGGCAGTACACCTCCCCGTACACGTTCATGACCTATTCGGAGGTGCTGTTCATCAAGGCCGAGGCCATTCAGCGCGGAATGATGGACGGCGAAGCGTCGGAGACCTACTATGCTGCGGTCACGGCGTCGCTCAAGCAGTGGATTCCCGACATCTCAGAATCGGCCGTCGAAACCTTCCTGCAGAACGGAGCCGTGGCTTACGACGCTACGACCGAAATCATCATCACCCAGAAATACGTTTCGCTGTTCACGGTGGGCTACGAGTCTTGGCACGAGTACCGCCGGACGGGTTATCCCCTGCTGGTGATGGGCGAAGCCATCCGCAACGACGGCGTGCATCCGACCCGTTTCCCCTACCCGCTGGTGCTGCGTTCGTCCAACAAGAACTATGCGACGCAGCTGGCAAAAATGGGCGAAGACAACATGAAAACGCCGGTGTGGTGGAGCCGCAAGGCCGTCAAGCTGGAAAATCCGGAGGAGGACAACAACCTCGGTTACACCGGCCACAAATGGGATGCGGACATCAAATGGTAAGAGTGTCCGTAAAACGAATCGCAACCGGAAAGGCAACGCAGCATCCCGGTCGAGTTTTGAATTTAACCCGTAAATAACGAAAAAACAATTCATATGAAAATAAAACAATTCATCTCCGGAAGATGGCCCGGCCTGAAGGCGCTCGCTCTCTGCGCGATGGCGGCAACGGCATTCGTCGCCTGCAAGGACGACGAAACCGACGTTGTCCGGGATCCCCATATCACGCTGTCGGAAGACGCTTTCCTGTATAACGCAGCCGGAGAGACGCACAGTTTCACCGTGTATTCCAATATCGACTGGAAGGTCGAAATGGCGGACACCTCCCAGACGTGGGTCAATATCTGGCCCAAGGAGGGTTCCGACGACGGCGTTTTCGCCGTAAAGGTATCCAAACAGCCGGCCAAGGACCCCGTACTGCGGGAGGCCCGCTTCCGCGTCGTTGGCAAGCACGAGCACGACAACATCATTCAGGAAATCACGATTTCGCAGCGGGACGTCGATCCGGCGCTCAAACTCGGAGTGACCACGACGCCTCCCAAGGTGGTCATCAACAGCAACGGCGAGGAGAAATATTCGGTAGGCGTCACCTGCAACGTGGAGTGGACGGCCAAGGTCGGCGACTCCGGCGAGGGCTGGATCACGATCGACGAGATCAGCGACAACGAAATCAAGTTCTCCGTACCCAAATATGCGGGAACGGTGCCCCGCACGGGACGTATCGAATTCAACGCCACCACCGAGCGTATGACGACGGTAGAGCTGATCGTCTACCAGAGCATTCCGCTGGATATCGGCGAAAACGCCGAACTCAAGACCATTGCCGAGGTGTACGAGAAGCTGGGCGGCCTGCAGGGAACCGTTCGTGAGAACGTCAAGATACAGGGCACCGTGATCAGCGACCGCGTATCCGGCAACTGCCCGAATCCCGCCGCGTTCTTCGTTCAGGACGCCAGCGGACGCGCCATTCAGTTCCGCGTTCAGGAAGGCTCGCACTCGCTCCAGCTCAATTCGCTGGTGACCATACCGCTCATGAATACGCAGTCGGTGATCGACGACGACGGACAGCCCTACATCACCATTTCGACCGAACGCATCCGCGACGTCATCACCACGGGCGGCGCTCCGATCGAACCGAAGGTGATGGAAAGCACGCAGGGCCTGACGGACGAAATGCTCGGTACGCTGGTAACGATCAGAAATCTCCAGTTCGTATTCCCGCACGGAACCTACTACAACGCCAACGAACGCTCCATTTACGGCGGCGGACGTCCTACCGACCTCGCCCAGTTGCTTCTGGACCGCGACGGCAACACGATCAGCCACTACGTCTACGGCGGCACCAGCGTCGAGACGGGCGCCATGTTCAAACATTACGAACTGCTGACTGACGATCCGATGCTGGATATAACGGGTATTCTGATCAAGGTCGAAAACGAATGGGCGATCCGGATGCGCAACATCAACGACCGCGACAAGCTGACCGAAGCCCGGCGTTACGTGCCCGTCACCGAATTCTACTGGCCCGAAACGCTTCCCGACAAGGAGATACTCGTTCCCAAAGTCGGCACGGGACAGCTGTTCGTGAACTTCGCCCCCAAGGCCGTCATCGCGCAGAGCACCACCTTCCACCTTTACAGCGGCGCCGCCTATGTCCGCGTCGATGCGTCGGTCAACGGCACCGAGAAGGGATACCATTCCGCCAACTGCGGCGGCTGGGGCGCCCAGTCGAACGACACCTATACGCCGACCCAGAAGGCATGGTACTTCGAGACTTCGACGGCAGGCATTTCGGACGACCTTTACGTATGCTTCTGCACCACCAGCTCGCAGTCGGGCCCCGGTCCCTTCTCGATCGAGTGGGCTGCGGCCGAGGCCGGTCCGTGGACCTTCGTAACCGACTACAAGGCCGGAAACTGGGAGGTAATACCCGGTCCCAAGAACTTCGCCTTCAAACTGCCCGACGGTTGCAAGAACCAGTCTTCGCTCTGGCTGCGGTTCCGCGTCAATTCCGACGAGCGCGTGGACGGCAAGGCCGCCAACAGCGCGACGGGTACGAACCGCATGATCTATACGAGCCTGAAGAAAAAAGTCAATTAATCCGGTGTAACGCAGGATAATCTTGCCGGACCGCTCCCCTCCCGGAGCGATTCGGCAGGATTAGACAAAAATCTAAACAATGAGAAAAATGAAACGATTGATAAAATTCAGATTACCGTATCTGTTCGCAGCCGCATTTCTGCTGTTGTGCATCGGAATCAGCTGTTCGGAAGATCCGACATGGACCAAACCGACGCCCGAACAGGAGGAAATTATCCCCGCCGTCTTCATCGAAGATCTCGTGATGCCCGATGCGGAGGAGATCTTCATCCCGGAGGACCCCATCAAGATCATGGGAACCGGATTCGACAAATACGACGTATTCCTGTTCCGCTCCACGTCGGAAGACCCTGCCGAGGAGACCAAATATTTTCAGGCCGAGATCAGCGAGGTGGCCGAGGATTACGTCATAATAACCGTTCCCAAGACGATCGACCTGCGCTCGTACGAGCTTATCCTGAAGCGTTACAACAAGCAGCAGGTGCTGGGGCCGATGACCATCTACAAGGCGCACTTCCCCGCGATTCCCGATCAGGCGGGCATGACCGTCAAGGGCCGCGTCTACTGCGGGAAAAAGGCGGTCGCAGACGTGGTGGTGTCCGACGGAGTCATCGTCACCAAGACCGACAAGGACGGCGTCTATTACCTGCCCTCGGAGAAGAAAATGGGGTACGTATTCGTTTCCATCCCCTCCGGATACAACATCGAGAGCGAAGCGGGTTATCCGGCCTTCCCGGCCATGAGCCAGCAGCTGCTCAACGAAGACAACGAGCAGCACGATTTCGCGCTTACGGAGATCCCCGGCGGAAACACGAACCATGTGATGATGGTATTCACCGACCTTCATCTGGCGAGCAAGACCCCGAACACGGCAGGCAAATATGCCGACATCGACCAGTACAAGAACAAGTTCATGCCCGACATCACGGCCGAAATGGCGCAGTATGCGAACGTGTATGCGCTCTGTCTGGGCGACATCACGTGGGATGCGTTCTGGTACAAAACCATGAATCAGGGTCCTGAGAACATGGTGGAGGTACGCTACCAGCTGCCGAACTACAAGGAGTTGATGAAGAACTTCCCCTGCCCGGTTTTCAACGTGATCGGCAACCACGACAACGATCCGAAAGTGGTCGGAGACTATTTCACGGAACTGCCTTTCAAGCAGCACATAGCCCCCACCTACTATTCGTTCAACATCGGCGACGTACACTACATCGTTCTGGACAACGACCAGTACGACAATTACAACGGCGGCAGCCGCATCGAGCGGATCGGGCTGCTCGGCGACTCCGACCCGCAGAAATGGCAGATGGCGTGGGTGGCCGAAGACCTGAAATACGTGGACAAGTCCAAGAAGATCGTGGTCGCCATGCATGCCCCGATGACCTCGGCCGGCCTGAACCCGATCGTGACGCTTTCGGGCGGAAACGACCTGCTCGGTCTGCTGCAGGGTTATCAGGTGGAATTCCTCACCGGACATACGCACACCAATCACCACGCGAAGATCGCCGAAGGCGTACGCGAACATAACGTCGCAGCCGTATGCGGCACGTGGTGGTTCAACGTGAAAAGCGCCAACGGAGGCGCCGACTACGACTTGTGCAAGGACGGCTCCCCGACGGGATACGGCGTATTCAAATTCAACGGAACGGCCGTGCAGTGGTACTATAAGGGGATCGAGGTGGCCCGCAACGAGCAGTTCGCCGTATACGACATGAATTTCGTGAAGAGCGACTACAAGAGCGCCGTGGGCGCCAAGGCCAACGAAGTGCTGGTCAATGTCTGGAACTGGGACGAAGACTGGACGGTATCCGTGACCGAAAACGGACAGCCGCTCACAGCGACCCGCGTATACCGCAAGGACCCGACGCACTACACATGGCAGAAAGACGTACTGGAACCGGCCCACGCCCCCGGATCGCCCAACAGCACCTACCTCACGGGCTACAATGCCCATATGTTCTCCGCCATAGCGCAGGTTCCCGGCTCGACGATCAAGGTCGTCGTAACGGATCCGTTCGGCGGCGTCTACGAGAAGACGATCGTACGGGAAATTCCTTCGAATCTGCCGGCGCAATGGGTATTTACAAAGGGCGTCAACGTCGATGAAGTTCGTCGTGGACAACAAAATGCCGTCGGCAACCGGAAAGGGCTATATCAGCTATATCAGCAACTGCGATCCGGCACTCGACGTAAACAACAAGATAGCCCGCGCCAATACGGCCGGCGAGCCTTATATCACGGGCGGATGGCCGGGCGACTGGTGGCTGTTCACCATTCCGGAAATGACCATAAAGGCCGGAACGGTCATCAACGCCAAGTTCCACGCACGCGCATCCGGAACCGGTATGAAATACTGGATGCTGGAGTACTACGACGGCGGTGAATGGAAGCCCGGAGCGCCCTTGCAGACGACGACCGTCGGAGAGGGCGATCAGGCGCAGACGTTCTCTTACAATTATGAAATGATGAATACGGACCATTGCCTGATCGACCGCAACATGACGTTCGAGCATGCCATCAATAACGGGGATATTCTGATCCGGCTCCGTTGCATGGCCAACTGGCAGGCCAGCGGAAAGGGAGCCTTAGCCGCCCCCAACGGCGGTACGCACCGCATATCCGTACAAAACAATATCAACCCCACGATCTCGATCGTTCAGTAAACGGGATCGGACAGCAAACAGAACGGCCGCTTCTTTCGGAGCGGCCGTTTTATTCGTCTACAGCCGAGCAAATGCGCGTCATAGCAGACGATCCCCGACCGGGCGGACATTTGGCCGTCGTTCTTACGTCTCAGAAATAAGTATTACTCCATAGCAACAAGAGTATGCTTAAAAATTAGGATGAAACGGGATGCAACTTCCCCTTTTGCGTTCGGCTTGGTGCGCACAATAAAGTTGCCAGAGGGACATTCTGATTTAAGTCTACCCATAATTTCCGATTTTTTACCATCACAAAGATGAATCCAAAAATTGTCAATTTTTTGTCAATTTTATTTAACCGGAAATGTCCCTTAAATACTAACGGCACGATTATGAATCGTGCCGTCGAGTAATTTAACTATGTCATTTTGAGCCATTTCAGCCCAAAATTCTTTTCAGTACTCCTCTTCATTAAAGAAGAAATCGTCTTTCGAGGGGTAATCGGGCCAGATGTCTTCGATAGATTCGTATATCTCGCCTTCGTCTTCTATTTCTTGCAGATTTTCAAGCACTTCAAGAGGTGCACCCGAACGTACTGCATAGTCGATCAGTTCGTCTTTCGTGGCAGGCCAAGGGGCATCTTCGAGTTTCGATGCCAATTCAAGTGTCCAGTACATAATTTCAATGTTTTTAAGTTCCCAAATATCAGCGGATTAGCCAAACCGAAAACGGGACTGTTCCGCCATCACTGATTTGCAAAAGTATAAAAAAAACGAGAAAAACAAAGAAAAAACAACAAAACATCGCCGGTGCAGGATAAACACGCTTGCACTCAACAGATTACGGAATCCACAAGGTTTCATCGACCTCGTAATGCGCCGTAAGCATGCGTCCGAGCGCATAGAAGTAATCCGACAGCCGGTTCAGGAACATCAGCGCCTCGGCGTCCGTGCCGTATTTCTCGTCGGCGCGCAGTGCGGCGCGTTCGGCACGGCGGCAAACCGTGCGGCAGACATGGCACATCGAAACGACGGCGTTGCCGCCGGGAATCGTAAACTTGTCGATCGGCGGTACGGCAGCCTGCAAGGCGTCGATCCGCCCTTCGAGCCACGTGACGGCTTCGGGCGCCAGCGGAGCGACCTTCTCGCAGCCCGATTTCCCGCGGGCCAGCAGGGCTTCGACGGTCATCAGCCGCGAAAGGATGCGGTTCAGGTCGTCCACATACGGCGTCAGTGCGGCATCGGAGCGCATATTGTCGCACAACAACGCCGTAAAAGCCGCCAATTCATCTACCGAGCCGTACGCTTCGACCCGTTCGTCGGTCTTGAAAACCCGCTCGCCGCCGACCAGAGACGTGGTCCCCTTGTCGCCCGTTTTGGTGTATATTTTCATATCCGGAAATGTTGTTTCGGCAAATTATTGTTGAAAATCAGCAGGTATCCCCTATTGTCCACCGTCGTCGAACGATGCGCCGCCACGATCTGACGGCACAACATCTGGCGATCCTGTCCCTCGCAGGGCGACATCAGGGCGACGGTATGCCCCGCTTCGCCCGCGGCGGCGACCAACGCCAGCGTCTCCGCACGGGGCAGGTCCCGCGTCAGGATACAGAATTCGGCATCCGCACGATTCAGGCCAAACGTACCGTAACCGCAATGAATCGCCACGTTTTGCAACTGTATCGCCCGGCGTTCGGGAACTCCGGTACCGCGCAACGCCCGGTACAGCCGCCGGTCGCCCGGCAGCAGCTCGCCGCGCATGAAGACCTCCCGTACAATATTATATACGAAGGGCGAATGGACTCCGTGCCCCCGAAAATAACGGGCGCGGACCAGCCGGTTGTGCAGTTCTGCGATCCGTCCGTAAAAACCCAGTCCGATAGTGCGGCCGCCGATCCTCATCTCCCCTACTTTTTCAGCATGCCCGCCAGACGGCCCGTCGAAAAGGCGATCTGCAGGTTGTATCCGCCCGTATTGGCGTCGAGGTCCAGCACCTCGCCCGCAAAGTAAAGTCCCCGGACCTTCAGCGACTCCATCGTATAGGGGTTCACCTCGTCGCAGCAGACGCCGCCGGCCGTCACGACGGCATATTCGAACGGCGCATAATCCGTAAGCGGGAAGGTGAATCCCTTGAGCGTCTTTATCAGGCGGCCGATCTGCTCTTCGGTGATTTTGCTGACGTAATTCTTGCCGTTGACATCCATTTCATGCACAAGAGTCAAGACGAGCGGCTTCGGAACCAGCTTACGCAGCAGTTCGGTGAAAAACTCGGTCGGCTCCATATCGGCGATCTCGCGCGCGATCCGCTCGCGCAACACCTCTTCGGTAAGCGCGGGTTTGAGGTCCACGACCAGTTTCACGCGCCGCTGGTCGATCAGCGCATCCACCGCGTCGCGGCTCATCCGCAGCGCCACGGCGCCCTCGATGCCGCGCTGCGAGAATCCCAGTTCGCCGAACTCCTCGCGCACGGGCTGGTCGTCGATCCAAAGCGTCGCCCGGACGTTGCGCAGCAGAAGGCCGTCGAGGTATTTGATCTGCGGATGCGACGAGACGAGCGGCGTCAGCGAAGGGCGCACCGGCTCTACGGAGTGTCCCAAGTCGGATGCGAAGGCGTATCCGTCGCCCGTGGAACCCGTCGCGGGATAGGAAAGCCCTCCCGTAGCGACGATGACGTTCGGGCACTCCTCCTTGCGTTCGAAACCGCGCTTGTTGATATAGCGGACGCCGAAGACCTTGCTGCCCAAGGTCATAATCCCGGTGACGCGCGTATTGTATATGATTTTGACGCCGTTCTCGAAGCAATATTCCAACAGGGCCGTAGCGATGTCCCATGCCTTGCCGCTTTTGGGAAAGACCCGTTCGCCGCGCTCGATTTCGAGCTTCACGCCCGCCCTCTCGAAGAAGCGGATGGCGGCGCGGTTGTTGAACTCGGCGAAGGCCGGCGCGAAAAACTCCGCATTGGTCCGCACCTGCGAGGCGAACTCCTCGGCAGGGCGGGCGTTGGTGACGTTGCAGCGGCCCTTGCCCGTGATGCGGACCTTACGGCCCGATTTCTCCATCTTCTCGATGAGCAGCACACGTTTTCCGTTGCGCGCGGCGGTTCCTGCGGCCATCATGCCCGCAGCCCCCGCACCGACGACGATGACGTCGTACGGTATGATCTCTTTTTCTTCCAATTGCTCCATACGACCGCAAAGATAGGCAATAATTCTTTCTTTACGGAAAAATTTTTCTATCTTTGCGGCCGTTAAAACCGTTCTAAAAGATATGTTGAGCAGAAGATTACTTCGTATTAAGGTCGTCAAAGCGCTGTTCGCGCACCTCAAATCGGGTGCAGACAACATGATTGCGTCCGAGAAAACGCTGATGACGTCCGTCGACAAGGCCTACGACCTCTACTTCCAGATACTGATCCTGCCCGTGGAAATCGCCCGTTACGCCGAACAGCGTCAGGAGCTGGCCAAGCAGAAAAAACTGCCGACACACGAAGACCTCAACCCCAACACCAAATTCGTCGACAACCAGATCATCCGCGTAATCGCCAACAGCGACGCGGTGAACGACTATGCGGCGGCCCGCAAGCTGAACTGGACGCGGTATCCGGAGTTGATACGCACGCTCTACACCCAGCTGACCGAAAGCGACTACTTCAAGGATTACATGGCGCGTCCGGAGCGTTCGTTCGCCGACGACCGCAAACTGCTCGAAGACTTCTTCAAGGAGCTTCAGAGCTGCGAACCGCTGGACAACGTGCTGGAGGAGATGTCGATCCTCTGGAGCGACGACCTGCCCTATATCGTGATGATGATCCTGCGTTCGCTCTCGAACCTGCGCCCGACGCACACGGAGCTGAAGGTTCCCGCGAAATTCAAGAGCGACGAGGACCCGCAGTTCGTCCGGACGCTGTTCGAAAAATCGCTCGTCAATTACGACTCCTATCAGGATTATATCGAGAAATTCACCTCCAACTGGGACGTGGAGCGCATCGTCTTCATGGACAACCTCATCATCGGCACGGCGATGGCCGAACTGACCTCGTTCCCGTCGATTCCGGTCAAGGTGACGCTCGACGAGTACATCGAGATTTCGAAATACTACTCGACACCCGGCAGCAGCACTTTCATCAACGGCGTGCTGGACAAGATCGTCGATTCGCTCACCGCCGAAGGCCGCATCAAGAAAGCGGGCCGCGGCCTGATCTGAGGTCCGATGCTGCGTGTCTGTCTGTTGCTGCTTCTGGCCGCGTCGCTCGCGGCATGCGGCGCCCGGCAGGTGAAGACCGAACGCAAAGGCCGGATTATCACCCTCACGGACAAGATTCTCGACACGGGAGGTACGGACACCGTGCGTTTCGGACGCCTGCATTCGGGCGAAATCGCCCAGCTGCGTCTGTGGCTGGCCAACGAGACGAGCGGACCGGTCGTCATCGCCAAATACGGCCGCAGCTGCGGATGCACGACGCTCGGATATGACAATCAGCCGATTAACGCCGGCGATGCGCAGCAGGTAACGCTCACTTTCGACGCAAGGGGCGAGTGGGGCTGGCAGCTCAAGACGCTCGACGTCTCGTTCGCCGGGGCGCGCAGTCCCCTCCGGCTGTTTATCGAAGCCGAAGTGGAATAAATAGTTGCGTATTCGACAATATTTCGTATATTTGTCCCGTTACAGAAATTAAACACTAAAACATAACGACGTATGATCAATTTTCTTCAGGTGCCGCCCGTAGAACCCCAGCCGGGTTTCATGCAGCAGTACAGTTTCATCATTATGATCGGCCTCATGGTGCTGGTTTTATGGCTATTCATGTGGCGTCCCGAAGCCAAGCGCCGCAAGCAGATGCAGGCTTTCCGCGACGGGCTGAAAAAGGGCGACAAGGTCATCACCGCCGGCGGTATCTACGGCACGGTAAAGGAGATCAAGGAGACCACCCTGCTGATCGAAGTGGACGGCAACGTAACGCTGCGCATCGACAAGAACATGGTCGTAGCCGACAACAGCGACCTCCAGCGTCAGTAAAACAGGATACGCGAAAACAGGAAAAGCTGCAAAATTTGCAGCTTTTTTGTTTGTCGGTTAGGAATTTATCCCTATATTTGCACTTGTAACCGGAGCAATCCGGGCACGATCCCAATAACATTGTCGAGGGGGGGGGAATCTTTTAAGCGCCTCTTACAGATTACCCCCTTTTCGGCAATGTTTTTTAGGCCCTTCACACAAAGAGACACGGCAAACCCCGGCCGGGGCATTCCCGCAACAGCCGCGGCCGCGAAAGCACCTCCCCTACATTCAGAAAAGATTTCCCGTTTCGCCGTTTATTGCTATATTTGCGGTCGAATTTTCATATCAGACACCATGACCCAGCACATATCCTATCCCACCGTCGGGACCTGTTCCCGGCAAATCGACATCGAACTGGAAGAGGGCGTTATCCGCAACGTAACCTTCACGGGCGGCTGTTCCGGAAACACACAGGGCGTCGCCGCGCTCGTACGCGGCATGAAGGCCGCAGATGCCGTCGCGCGGCTCGAAGGCATCGACTGCCGCGGCAAGGGCACGTCGTGCCCCGACCAGTTGGCAAAAGCGCTGAAACAGGCGCTTTAGCGCCCCGGTGCAACATCGGGAACGAATTTTGCACGCGGCAGGTACATAAGATCAAAACTGGAAATCTATGTATTTTGTCTGGTACCTCCTGCTAGGTCTGGCGTCCGGATGGATCGCCAACCTCATCGTCAAGGGCGACGGCTCAGGACTCATCATCAACCTTATCGTAGGACTCGTCGGCGGCGTGCTGGGAGGCTGGCTCTTCTCGCCCGTAGGACCTGCACCGCTAGGTTCGCTCGGCAGTCTGGCGACTTCGGTCATCGGCGCCGTCGCGCTGTTGTGGATCGCCGCCGCCATAACGCGCAAGAAAATCCGATAAACCTAAATCATTCGATCATGGACACACTGAAAACCGACAAGACCGACACCGCAGAGGCGGAAAATATCGAAACGATGGAACTGTTGACCGGCATGCTCGACAATGCGACGCAGTGCGGCGGGACGGACGATGAAAATCCGCAGCCGGAGAAGTCCGGGAAATGATACCGGAACACTCCGGCAGAAGCCGTGCCGGACTGGCGTCGGCAGCTGATGGACAGCGCGATAACACAAAAGGGAGACCTCGAAAGTCTCCCTTTGTGTGAGTTGAGCTGCCAGGACTCGAACCTGGAACGACAGAACCAAAATCTGCTGTGTTAC
>ENA-OZDY01000311-OZDY01000311.1-human-gut-metagenome-genome-assembly--contig:-NODE-311-length-20702-cov-7.356856_pt1 | contig 20702 bp, 20 predicted proteins | sample MGYA00245063_ERZ653599 | MGnify/ENA primary metagenome ERZ653599 (study PRJEB26926, sample SAMN06165004) | human gut metagenome | biome: ENVO:00009003; feature: ENVO:2100002; material: ENVO:00002003... | reverse complement strand
TCGAACCTGTGACCCTCTGCTTGTAAGGCAGATGCTCTCCCAGCTGAGCTATACTCCCAAGTTGCCGTTGCAACGCTGATTATGATACTATATCCTCGCCGAAATGTCAACACTTTTTGGAAACTTTTTTATAAAATTATTTAAGTTTTTTTAAAAGCGTTTTGATTTGCTCGGTTGTGAACTCGTAATTATTGTTGCAAAAATGGCATTCAACGGTGAAAGGCTTATTTTCCTTCACCATATCTTCCAGCTCTGCTCTGCCGGCGGAAAGCATTGCCGCCTCAGCCTTTTGCCTTGAGCAGGCACATTTGTATGTGAACTCTGATTCATCAAGCTTTTCGATTTTTAATCCGCTTAAAGCTTTTTTTGCCATATCGTCCGGTGTTAAACCGTCTGTTAGCATAGTTGTAACGGGCGGTATACCGGCAATATTTTTTTCTATAACATCAATAATTTCATCCGGGCATCCGGGAAGCAATTGAATTAAAAAGCCGCCTGCACAGTTTACCGACAAATCAGGGTTTATTAAAACACCCAGCGAGCACACACTCGGAGTTTGCTCCGAAACGGCATAATAGTTTGTTATATCCTCGGCAACCTCACCGCTTACAATTTCGGTTGTGCCGATAAAGGGCTCTTTTAATCCTATGTCTTTAATCACATAAAGATAACCGGTTTTTCCCAGCGCGCCGCTCACATCGAGCTTACCCTTATCGTTAAGCGGAAGCTCAACAATAGGATTTTGAACGCTTATGCGGCCGTTTCCGCTGCTGTCTGCAACTGCTATAACGCTCCCTACGGGCCCATCGCCGTTAAAACGCAAAGTGATATTATCATCCTCACCTTTGAGCATAACTCCCATTATAGAGGCTGCCGTGAGCAATCTGCCCATACCTGCCGTTACAGCGGCGGACGGCTGATGAATTTGCTCCATTTTTCTTATCATTTCCGTTGAATCGGCGGCGATAATAAACGCACTGCCGTCTTCTGTTATATATCTGACAAGCTTACTCATCGTCAATCTTCCTTTCACACACGAAATAAAGCCGCTCGGAGTCCGTTTTAGGCGGTGTAAGCGTCAATTCGTTATAAATCCCCTTTATGTCAAAAAGCGGGTTTAAAGCGTTTTTAATCGCTTCAATATCATATGCCTGTTCGCAAAAATCTTCCGAATATCTTTCATAAAGCTTTCCTTTGCGAAAAAACATATCAAGTATGAGCCTGACTTTTCCGTTTCCGAGATATTCGTTATCCCAAGAAAGGAAAAATTCGTCTTCGTCAAAAACAAAAGTATTGTCGCCGAGGACATTTTCGTGTTTGTAAAGAGTATTTACATCAAACACAAAAATGCCTCCGGGCCTCAGCGAATTATAAACGCATTTAAAGGTTTTCGCAACATCGTTAATACTATCAAGATGATTTATCGAATCAAGGCAGCAAACGCATGCGTCAAAGGGCTCGGAAAACGCAAAATCACGCATATCAGCGCAAACAAAGCTTGCATTACCGCTGCACTTATTTTCGGCAACGGAAAGCATTTCACAGCTTATATCCGCACCGGTAACATCATAGCCGAGCCTTGAAAATTCCGCGGTGAAACTGCCGGTACCGCATGCTAAATCAAGTATTTTTGCGCCGCGTTTAACCGAATATTTATGAAAAAAACCGGAAATGTATTCGGCTCTTTCGGAATAGGATACATTTTCGGTTAATTCATCATAAATGCCTGCAAAATGATTATACATTTTCATCCTTGCTTTCACCCTTAATGCGCTCGAAAATTTTATCGTATCCGTCGCATCCGAACTGAAGGCTTCTGTTTACCCTGCTGATGGTGGCGGTTGAAGCGCCTGTGGCATCAACAATATCGGTGTAAACCGATTTTTCCGAAAGCATTTTGGCAACAACAATTCTTTGGCTGAGTGATTTAAGCTCCTGAACAGTGCACAAATCCTCAAAAAAATCATAGCATTCATCAATATCGTTTAGTTGTAAAATGCAATTAAACAAAAAATTCAGGCTTTCGTTATCCCTTTTAAGTGACATAAATACACCCCTTAATCAAAGTATTTATATTTTAACACACTAAAGTTTGAAAGTAAAGCCCTAAAAAAATAAAACAGGCATAATTTCCATGCCTGCTTTATCATAAAAAAGTTTATGCGTTTATTAAATCGCCGTAAAAATCAAAGCAATCAAAGGTTGCAAAATAATCCTTAGGTGTTTCGGCTCGGCGGATAAGCTTAACATCGCCGTTTTCGCAAAGCAAAAGCTCTGCGGATTTAAGCTTACCGTTATAATTATAGCCCATCGAGAAGCCGTGCGCACCGGCATCGTGAATATAAACCAAATCGCCCATATCGATTTTGGGAAGCATACGGTCAATCGCAAATTTATCGTTATTTTCGCAAAGAGAACCCGTAATGTCATATTTATGGTCGCAGGGTTCGTTTTCTTTGCCTAAAACAGTAATGTGATGATATGCGCCGTACATTGCCGGGCGCATAAGATTTACTGCGCAAGCGTCTACGCCGATATATTCCTTGTGGGTGTGTTTTTCATTGATAGCCGTAGTAACAAGCGCACCGTAGGGTCCCATCATAAATCTGCCCATTTCGGTGTAAATTGCAACATCACCCATTCCCGCGGGAACAAGAACCTCGTCAAACACCTTATGCACACCCTCGCCTATCGCGAAAATATCGTTAGGCTCTTGATCGGGAGTGTAAGGAATGCCGACGCCGCCCGAAAGATTTATGAATTTAATATCAACGTCAACCTTATTTTTAAGCTCAACCGCAAGCTCGAAGAGAACTTTGGCAAGCGCAGGATAATATTCGTTTGTAACCGTATTTGAGCAAAGGAAGGAGTGAATACCGAATTCTTCAACGCCCTTTTCTTTCATGATTTTGAAAGCTTCAAAGATCTGTTCTGTGGTCATACCGTATTTAGCATCGCCGGGGTTATCCATAATTCCGTTGCTCATTTCGAACACGCCGCCGGGATTATAACGGCAACTCATTTTCTTGGGCAGCTTGCCGCAGGCTTTTTCAACAGCCGCAATATGAGTGATATCGTCAAGATTTATAATGCCTCCTAAATCAGCGCAATATTTAAATTCTTCAATCGGAGTATCATTTGAAGAAAACATAATATCATCGCCTACGGCGCCGATGGTTTTTGAAAGCATAAGCTCCGTTTTTGAAGAGCAGTCGCAGCCGCAGCCGTATTCACGCAAAATGTTTATAAGGAAGGGATTGGGCGTTGCCTTAACGGCAAAATACTCTTTATAACCCTCGTTCCATGAAAATGCTTTTTTAAGATTTTCGGCATTTTTTCTGATTCCCTTTTCATCGTAAATATGAAAAGGTGTGGGGTATTTTTTTACGATATCCTGTGCCTTTTCCTTGGTTAAAAACGGTTTTTTCTCCATTTATTCATTATCCTCCTGTGAATTAAACGATTTTTCAATCATTTTTTTAACTTCATCAACGCCAAGCCCGTTTTGAGCCGAAAACGGAATTATCGGCACAGCGGGATTGCCGAGTTCCTCGGGCATTGCCGCAAGCCTTGCTGCATATTCCTTTTTCTTAAGCTTGTCGGCCTTTGTAAGAACTATGATATAAGGCAATTCAAATTCGTTTAAAAACGAAATCATGCCGATATCGTCGGCAGAGGGCTTATGCCTCATATCAACAAGCTGAACAACAAGCTTTATATTTCTGCCGCTTTGGAAATAGCCCTCCATAAGCTCGGCAAATCTATCCTTTTCCGATTTTGAAATTTTAGCGTAGCCGTAACCCGGTAAATCAACGAAGCGATTACCGTCAACATTATAAAAATTAACGGTAACGGTTTTGCCGGGAACGGAACTGACGCGGGCAAGATTTTTTCTGTTAAACAACTTGTTAAGCAGCGAGCTTTTGCCCACATTGGAGCGCCCGGCAAATGCGATTTCCGGCAACCCGTCTGCCGCAAGCTGAGATGAAATACCGTATGAAGCGGTAAATTCTGCTTTATTAAAATTCATATTACTGTGTTATCGTTTCCCTGAGGGAATTATCTTTTTTTATTATCGTTTTTCTTATATCAGAAGAATTTTGCTTATTTTCTTCCGGCATGCTTTCAAGTGCCAGCGGAAGAATATCAAGAAATTCATCAACGGGCTTAAATTCGATTGCAGCTTTCACTTCATCCGATATTTCGGCAAGGTCTTTAACATTCTTTCGCGGAATAATTACCTCCCTGCAGCCGGCTTTATAAGCCGCCATGCTTTTTTCTTTAAGCCCGCCTATCGGCAAAGCCTTACCTTTAAGGCTGATTTCGCCCGTCATTGCGATGTCGCGGCGAATCGGTATTCCCGTAAGCTCAGAAAACAAAGCCGTAGTTATTGCAAGTCCGGCAGAGGGGCCGTCTTTCGGAATTGCAGCTTCGGGAGCGTGGATATGTATATCGCAGGTTTTATAAAAATCCTCTTTAATGCCGTATTTATCGGCAATTGAGCGAATGTACGAAACAGCCGTTTTGGCACTTTCCTGCATAACGGTACCGAGATTGCCCGTAAGCTCGGTTTTACCCGTGCCTTTAAGTACCGAAACTTCTATCGGAAGCAATGTGCCGCCAACGCTCGTCCACGCAAGGCCGTTAATAACGCCAACCTGATTTTTATCTGCGATTTGATCCTGCAAGAAACGCTTGGGGCCTAAGATTTCTTCAATGTTTTTAGGCGTTACCTTAAAGGATTTTGCGCCCTTTTCGATTTCAACGGAAGCTTTTCTGCAAAGCGAGGCGATTTTCTTTTCGAGCCCGCGAACGCCCGCTTCAGCAGTGTAACAATCGATAAGACAATAAATTGCATCGTCGCTTATTTTAAATTCACGCGCAGTAAGCTTGTGCTTTTTCATCTCTTTTTTAACGAGATAATCTTTTGCAATACGGAATTTTTCGGAAGCCGTGTAGGAATTAAGTTCGATTATTTCCATGCGGTCCCTTAGGGGCGCGGGAATTTGCGAAACATCGTTTGCCGTTGTTATAAAGAGCACTTTGCTTAAATCAATCGGAAAATCGATGTAGTGATCCGTGAAGCTGAAATTCTGTTCGGGATCAAGTGCTTCCAAAAGAGCAGACGACGGATCGCCTTTATAATCGTTGCCCACCTTATCGATTTCATCCAGTAAGATAACAGGATTCATAACACCGCTTTTAATTATGCTTTCAACGATTCTGCCCGCCATTGCGCCGATATATGTGCGGCGGTGACCGCGAATTTCAGCTTCATCGTGTATGCCTCCGAGTGCAATTCGAGTGTATTTTCGGTGCATGCTTTTGGCAAGGCTTTTGACAATTGATGTTTTGCCCACTCCGGGAGGGCCGGCAAGGCAAAGAATTTGACCGGAAAATTCCGGATTTCGCTTATATACGGCAAGTGACTCCACTATGCGTTCTTTAACCGTTTTAAGTCCATAGTGTTCTTTATCAAGCAGCTTTTGAGCGGCGAGAAGATTTATGTTATCCTTAGTATATTTTCCGAAAGGAATTTCAAGGCATTTATCAAGATATGTTCTCACTACCGTGCCCTCGTGCGATCCGGACGGCATTTTCATAAGCTTGTTGCATTCCCCAAGCAACTTTTCACGCACATCATCGGAGCAAGCCAGCTTAGCTATTTTTGCCTTATATATATCTGCCTCTTCAGCGGGATTGTCTGCGTCGCCGAGCGCGTCAGCAATAGCCTTCATTTCCTCGCGAAGGTAATATTCGCGCTGATTTCTGTCTATGCTGTCCTGCACCTTATCGTGAATTTCCGCCTCGATTTCAAGAGTTGAATTCTCTTTATCAAGCAGATAAAAGAGCTTCATCAATCTATCTTTTACAGGCAGAGTTTGAAGAATAGATTGCTTTTCGGAATACTCAAAAAGGCAATTAGTGCAAATATAATCGCAAAGCTTGCCGTTTTCGTTTATCGAAAGAACTTTAACAACAACATCGTTTGAAATCTTAGGCATATATGAAGAATATCTTTCAAACTGCCTTTTTAAAGCTCTGCAATAAGCGGTTTCTTCAATATCCTCGGATTCGTATTCTTCATCGATAACGCAAACTGAGCCCACAAGATACGGCCTGCTTTGAACAAAAGCGGCGATTGACGCCCTCGTTCTGCCCTTAACAACAACACGCAGATTATCGGAATTGGGAATTTTAACCATTTGCTTAACCGAGCAAACAACGCCGATATCGTATATATCGTCTATTGAAGGATCGTCAACAGAAGCGTCCTTTTGGCAAACAAGGAATATTTCACTGTCGGACTTCATTGCCTCTTTAATAGCGGCAATGCTCTTTTTTCTGCCCACATCAAAATGAAGCACCATTTCCGGGAAAACAACAAGCCCCCTGAGCGGCACAACGGGCATATCGATATAATTATTGTAATTTTTCTCACACATACTATCACCTAATATCATGGTTAGTATTATATAATATAAACAAATAAAAGGCAAGAAAAAAGGCAGGAAAAATCCCGCCTTTGATGTTTAATTATGCATTTTTTAAATCGGAAGCTTTTAAAATCTTTGACGTTTTATTTGCATTACGCAAAATAATAGGTTCCGAGCCGTTTTTCACCGAATCCTCGGTGATTATGATTTTTTCAACAGTACTGTCGCTCGGCACAGTAAACATAAGATTTTCAAGCACACCCTCAAGCACACTTCTCAGCCCTCTTGCGCCGGTTTTACGTTGCAAGGTTATATCCGCAACAGCTTCCAGTGCTTCTTTTTTGAATTCAAGCTTAACACCGTCAAGCTCAAAAAGCTTTGTATATTGCTTGATGATGGAGTTTTTCGGTTCAACCATAATTCGCACAAGTGCGTCTTTATCAAGATTATCCAGCACTGTTATAACCGGTATTCTGCCGATAAGCTCCGGGATAAGGCCGTATTTAACCAAATCGTGCTGAACGGCTTTGTGGAGAATTTGATTTTCGTCAAACTTTTCGTTTTCGACATTTGCACCGAAGCCCATGGATTTTGAGCCCATACGCTTTTCGATGATTTTTTCAATGCCGTCAAACGCGCCGCCGCAAATGAAAAGAATATTGGTGGTGTCTATCTGAATAAACTCCTGCTGCGGGTGCTTTCTGCCGCCTCCGGGTGGAACGTTTGAAACAGTGCCCTCGAGAATTTTAAGAAGCGCCTGCTGAACGCCCTCACCGCTTACATCACGGGTGATTGAGCGGTTTTCCGATTTGCGTGAAATTTTATCTATTTCATCAACATAAATTATGCCGCGCTGAGCCTTTTCAATGTCGAAATCCGCGGCCTGAATAAGCCTGAGCAGTATGTTTTCAACATCTTCGCCGACATATCCTGCTTCGGTAAGCGTTGTTGCGTCTGCAATCGCAAAAGGAACATCAAGTATTTTTGCAAGAGTTTGCGCAAGCATTGTTTTGCCGACACCCGTTGGGCCAAGAAGCAAAATATTGCTTTTTTGAAGTTCAACATCGTTTGACGCGGCGGAATATATGCGCTTATAATGATTGTAAACGGCAACTGAAAGGGCCTTTTTTGCATCGTCCTGGCCGATTACATATTCATCAAGCTTTTGTTTGATTTGTTCCGGCTTCGGAAGAACAAAGTCTTCCTTTGCCGAATTTTGCGGCTTACGCACCGAACGATTTGCCTCTGCAAGTATATCGTTGCAAAGGGCAATGCATTCATCGCATATATAAACTCCGGGACCTTCAATGAGCTTATGCACCATGGCCTCGGATTTACCGCAAAACGAGCACCTGATTACCGGGTGCTTTGTATCGTTGTTTGGCATAAATTACCGACTCCGTTTATCTTTTATCGATTACCTTATCCACAAGGCCGTATGCAAGAGCTTCTTCGGCGGAAAGCCAATTATCTCTTTCCGTGTCAGCAGTTACTTCTTCAACGGTTTTACCGCAGTTTGCAGCAAGAATGCTGTTTAACTTTTTCTTTGTTTTTAAGATGTGGTTTGCGGCAATTTCGATTTCAGTTGCCTGACCTTTTGTTTGACCTAATGGCTGATGAATCATAACTTCGGCATTGGGAAGGCAGATGCGCTTTCCCTTTGTGCCGCTTGAAAGCAGAAACGCGCCCATTGAAGCTGCCATGCCGATGCAGATTGTGGAAACATCGCACTTAATATACTGCATAGTGTCGTAAATCGCCATACCGTCCGTAACCGAACCGCCTGGTGAATTGATATAAAGATTTATATCTTTTTCATTGTCCTGGCCTTCAAGGAAAAGAAGCTGTGCCACAACAAGAGATGCGGTTTGCGAATTAACCTCGTCGGAGAGAACTATAATTCTGTCATTTAAAAGGCGGGAAAAAATATCCATCGAGCGCTCGCCGTTGCCGGTTTGCTCAACAACATAAGGTACCAATGCCATTATAAATCACTTTCCTTTAAAAATATTGATTACTCAACAACGGCGCTGCCAACAATAAGATCAACAGCCTTGTTGCGCTTAACATCCTCTGCAAGCTGATCCGAGGGAAGAACCTTTTTAACCTGCTCTGCATCCATGCCGTATTGGCTGCCGATTTTTTCTGCTTCCGCATTGATTTCGTCTTCCGAAGCTTCGATATTTTCAGCCGTAATGATTGCTCTGAGAGCAACGGAAACCTTAACCTGCTTTTCGGCGCCGTCTTTAAAGGTTTCTTTGAAGTTTTCCTTATCCTGACCGAGATACTTGAGATATGTATCAAGGTCAAGACCCTGAGAGCGAAGTCTGTAATCGTAATCCTGAACCATTTCATCCTGTCTCTTGGTGAACATGCATTCGGGAATTTCTGCGGTCATATTCTCGCAAATCTGCTCAAGAAGCTGATTTTCCATATCTGTTTTTGCATCTGCTTCCTTCTTTTCGGAAATCTGCTTTTTAAGGTCAGCTTTAAGCTCATCAAGAGTATCAAATTCAGATGCATCCTGAGCAAATTCATCATTAAGCTCAGGGAGCTCTTTTGCTTTGATTTCGTGAATTTTGCATTTGAATACGGCATCTTTGCCTGCAAGCTCTTCAGCGTATTCCTCGGGGAATGTAACATTTACATCAAATTCCTCGTCAACGCCGTGGCCGGCAACCTGATCCTCGAAACCGGGAATGAAAGAGTTTGAGCCGATCTCAAGCGGATAATTCTCGCCCTTGCCGCCTTCAAAAGCAACGCCGTCAACAAAGCCTTCAAAGTCAAGAGAAACAGTATCGCCGTTTTGAGCAGCTCTGTCATCCGCAACGATAAGGCGTGAATTTCTTTCTTGAAGTGCTTTAAGTTCGTTGTCAACATCCTCGTCGGTTGCCTCGGTGGGAAGCTTTGCAACCTTGAGACCCTTATAATCGCCGAGCTTAACCTCGGGATAAGTTGTAACCTTCATTTTCATTTCCACGCCGTTTTCTTTATCCATAACAGGAATTTCAAGATCAAACGGTGCGTCCACAACTTCAAGACCGGCTTCGTCAAAAGCAGCGGATACGGCTGCAGGGTAAACTTCGTCAAGTGCCTCTTCATAGAACACACCTTCGCCATAGAGCTTTTCAATCATGCCCTGGGTTGCCTTACCCTTGCGGAAGCCGGGAACCTGAATATTTTTTCTGCCTTTGAGATAAGCTGAAGTGCAGGCTTTTTTAAAGGTTTCGCCGTCAACCGTAACCTCGATTTCATATGTGTTTGTATCAATTCTATTGGATGATTTGAGTGCCATATTTAACTCTCCTTAATTATAATTATTTATCACCGATTAGGCATTATATCATAATAATTATGCTTTTTCAAGAAAAATCAGTATTTTAAAATTAAACAAGGTGTGAATTTTAGCTTATCACAGGAAATGAGCTTATAGTCAATACCGTCGACAACACCGGAAACGGCATATTTTGCCGCGTCACCGTGAAGATGCCCGTAATAGCATTTTTTTATTCCGAATTCCTTTAAAACATTTATTATTTCATCGCATCGTGAGATATCGGAAACGGGCGGATAGTGCAAAAAAACAATTTTTTCGGGGCACCCTGCGCTTTCAAGGCTTCGCCTGAGTCTGCCCACTTCCCTGTTTAAAATTTTAATATCCTCTTCGTTTTCACAGCCCATCATCCAGCCGCGTGTTCCGCAGATTGACGCATTACCGAGTTCAAACGAATTGTTGAAAAGGAAGCGAATGGTTTTATAATTATTATCCGCCAAAAATTTATTCAGCTTTGCCATCGTATTCCACCAATAATCATGGTTTCCCTTTAAAATGATTTTATTTCCGTTAAGGCTTTCCAAAAAATCAAAGTCTGCTTTGAGCTGCGAAAAATCCATGGCCCAGCTGATATCGCCGGCGATGACAACATCATCGTCTTCCTCAACAAGCTTATTCCAATTTTTTTCAAGTCTGGAAGTATAATCCTGCCAGCCCTCAAACGAATCCATGGGTTTATCCGTGCCGAAAGACAAATGAGTGTCGGCAATAGCATATAAAGACATTGAGTAATCCTTTCGGGAATAATTTTGCGTGAATAAACAAAACCCTTCGGCAAAAAATAATGATGAAGGGAGTGAATTTTATGAACGAAATCAAAGGCATCAGCTGCGAGGCAAAAAACTGCATTCACCATCAGGCAGACAATAGCTGCAACGCAGGCCACATCACAGTGGGCAACACAAATGCAACCACAACAACGGAAACAAAATGTGAAACCTTTAAGTGCAGCAGCAATTGCAACTGCAAGTAAACACAAACGGCTCGGGAAAACCCGGGCCGTTTCTTAAAGTATATATTTCTTACAGTTCAAGAAGCTTGAACACCATTTCGCTCATATAGCCTTTTGAGCAAACATTGTTGAAACGAACCTTCTTTGATTTAAGCGAAGCAAGCGGCTTCGGAACCTCAAAGCCTGTTTTTTTATAAAGTGCGTCAACCATATCGAATTCATCAAGATCCGGTGCCTTTCCGCCGTTTACGGCAGCAAGCACGCTCTTAGAAAATTTGTACGGAGAAGCGGTGGAATCGATAACCGTTGGGATATCGTCACCTGTTGCTTTTACATATTCATCGTAAACATCAACCGCAACGGCCGTATGTGTGTCACAAAGATAGGAATATTTGTCAAAATGCTCTTTAATAGTTTCATCAACCTTATCCTCTGCGGTAAAGCCTGCGTCAAACACAGCCTGAATATCGCAGATGAGCTTATCGGAAACAGTGTATTTGCCGTTTTCGGAGAGTTGAGCCATAAGATCACGGATGAGAGCATCATCTTCGCCGCTCATATGATAAAGCAATCTTTCAAGATTTGAAGAGATGAGAATATCCATGCTGGGAGAAGTGGTGGTGTAAAAAGCTCTGTTTCTGTCATAAGTGCCGGTTTTAAGAAAATCCGTAAGCACATTATTACTGTTTGAAGCGCAGATAAGCTTTTTAATCGGAAGACCCATTTTCTTTGCATAATAGCCTGCAAGAATGTTACCGAAATTGCCGGTGGGAACAACAACATTGATTTTATCGCCCGCATTTATTTTGCCCATATTGATAAGATCGCAATAGGTTGAAAAATAGTAAACGATTTGAGGAACAAGTCTGCCCCAGTTAATTGAGTTTGCGGAAGAAAACATCATGTTCTTTTTTGCAAGCTTATTTTTTATTTCGTTATTTGTAAAAATGGATTTAACAGCGCTTTGAGCATCGTCAAAATTGCCCTTGATTGCACAAACGGAAACATTGCCGCCCTCCTGAGTGAGCATCTGAAGCTTTTGCATTGGCGAAACGCCGTCTTCGGGATAGAAGACCAGGATTTTTGTTTTATCAACATCCTTAAAGCCCTCAAGTGCGGCTTTGCCCGTGTCGCCGGAAGTGGCAACAAGGATAACTATTGTTTTGCCGTCTGCCGTTTTATGAGCAGAAACCGTCATCAAATAAGGCAAAAGCTGAAGCGCCATATCTTTAAACGCGCATGTGGGGCCGTGCCACAGCTCAAGGATATTTTTATTGCCGTCAATATTAACGGTGGGGGCAATTGCCGGCGAAGAAAATTTTTCTGCGGCATAGGCGCCAGAAACGCAGTAATCAAGCTCCTCTGCCGTAAAATCCGTTAAAAACTCTTTGAGCACGGTTTTGGCTCTTTCTATATATGACATGGAAGTCATCGAAGAAATTTTATCAATTGAAAATTTTGGAAGCTCACAGGGAACAAAAAGTCCGCCCTCTTCGCTGATGCCCTGAGCAATCGCCTGTGCGGCGGAAACCTTTATCGATTTATCTCGTGTGGATGTGTAAAGCATACTTGCCCTCCTGATAACATATATTCGTAAATTGCCTTTTAGCTATTCTAATATAATTGAAAGGCATTTTCAAGGTGTTTTATTGATTTAATCTTATTATTTTTGCAATAAACCTCAACAACATCAAATCTCGGCTGCAAATCGTTTGGGTGGGATGAAAGATAAATCTCCGCCGTGGTGATGATTTTACGTTGCTTTGCGGAATCGACAAATTCTATCGGCGATGCAATCGAATTTTCGCCGCGCATTTTAACCTCGATAAAGCAAATATATTCGCCTTTCGTCATTATCAAATCGATTTCGCCGAAACGCGAAGCGTAGTTGACATCTATAAGCTTATACTTTTTCTTTTGCAAATATTCGCATGCCTTCATTTCGGCAAGCTTGCCTAAGCCGTTCATTTATTAAGCACCTTTTTCAAAAAGCTTTTTCTGTGTATTTCGCAAATGCCGTATTTTTCTATCATTTCGTAATGAAGCTTTGTGCCGTATCCTTTATGTTTTTCAAAATGATATTCGGGATATTTTTCGGCAAAATCAAGCATAAGCCGATCCCTCGAGATCTTGGCAAGGATTGAAGCCGCGGCGATCGAAGCGGAATTTGCATCGCCCTTAACAATTGTTTCAACCTTGATACCGCCTAAATCGGGCGCTCTGTTGCCATCCACAAGCGCGATTTCGGGTGATGATTTCAAGCCGCCGACCGCTCTTTGCATGGCAAGAAAAGTGGCTTGCAAAATATTCATCTCGTCTATTTCTTTTTCGCTTGCGAATGCAATTGAATAATCTACACATTCGTTTATGATTTTACCAAAAAGCGCTTCCCTTTTCTTTTCGGAAAGCTTTTTTGAATCGTTTACACCCTCGATAACCTGACCGGGAGCAAGAACAACAGCGGCGGCGCACACGGGGCCGGCAAGCGGTCCGCGCCCTGCTTCGTCAACACCGCAAATCACATTAAAACCGCCGGCTCTGGCGGCTGTTTCATATTTAAGCCAATCCATATAATCACGGCAGCTCAAGGCTGATTCGCCCAAGCTTTCCTTCCCTGAATTCATCGCAAACGGCAGCCGCGGCTCTTTCGTAGTTGATTTCGCCGCCCTTGATTAAAAATCCGCGCTTTTTGCCGATTTTTTCAAGGATTTCCCAGCCCTGCAAGCCGTCTATATCCGTTATTTTATATCTTTCCTCAATCATATCGGGGTGTGTTGCGGCAAGCACCTCAAGAAGCCTGCAGGACAGTGCTTCCATATCCGTAACAGTGTCTTTTACCGAGCCGATAAACGCAAGCTTATCACCAACCTCGGGATCATCGAATTTAGGCCAAAGAACGCCGGGAGTGTCAAGAAGTTCGATGCCGTTTCCGCACGAAAACCACTGATTGCTGCGAGTTACGCCTGCTCTGTCCTCAACAACCGCTTTGTTTTTGCCCGCCATTCTGTTGATAAAAGAGGATTTACCCGTGTTCGGAATACCCACAACCATAAAGCGCAGCGATTTACCTGCCATGCCTTTTTTTTCATTTTTTTCCAAAACATCGGCGAGCACGCTTTTGCATGCCGGGATGAATTTATTTAGTCCTCTGCCGCTTCTGCAATCAACGGCAAGCGCAGTTACGCCCTGCTTTTTATAATAATCAATCCACCTGCTTGTGGCGGCAGAATCGGCAACATCGCTTTTATTCAGCAAAACGATTTTAGGCTTGCGTTTAACCATTGCACCAAGTTCGGGGTTTGAGCTTGACGCGGGAATACGCGCATCAACGATTTCAACAACGCCGTCAACAAGATTAAGGCTTTCTTTTATGAGTCTGCGCGTTTTTGCCATGTGGCCCGGAAACCACTGAACATATCGCTTTTGAAAATCAGGCATAACATTCACACTGCCTTTCATAAAAATTACATAATATAAAGCAAAAAGACCGCCCCAAAACGAGACGGTCAAAAACTTTGTCAGATATCTTCTTTAACTTTTGCAGCCTTGCCGACACGATCGCGAAGATAGTAAAGCTTAGCACGGCGAACCTTACCTTTACGGATAACTTCAACCGAATCAACGTTTGCGGAGTGAAGCGGGAAAACACGCTCAACACCTACACCGTATGATACGCGGCGAACCGTAAATGTTTTGGAAATGCCGGAGCCTTTAATGGCAATAACCGTTCCTTCAAACATCTGAACTCTTTCCGTTTTACCCTCTCTGATGCGAACACCTACTTTAACGGTGTCACCGATTGAGAAAGACGGAAGTTCTTTTTTCATGCTGCTTTCAGCTATGATTTTAAGTGCGTCCATTCTGATTTCCTCCTAATTTTTTCCGGATGTTCGTAACAAACTGATGAAAGAGGACCACCCGCTTAAATGCTTAACGCAATAGGCATCTAACGCGTTGCGGGAAAGCAACGGAACAAATGCGTAAATAATATATCACAAATCAATGCAAATTGCAAGCATTTTTTATATGAATCTATTATAATTTTTATCGAGCAAATCAATTCGCGAAATGCTTTTCCATTCAAAATCTGTTTCTATAAGTCGAATAAGCGTGTCAAAAAGCAAAGTGGGATTAAGATTTCGCTTTGTGCCCGCTTCAAGGCGAATGTTTAAAATGATATCATTATCCCTTATTGAAATATTATATTTATCGATAAATTCTTTAATGTTCGTTTCCTTAACAACTCTGCGTTTGCCCTGCTTTGCCTTTTTCTCGGCAAGGATTTCATCGCCGGCAAGAACGGCTTTCAGTTTTTCAAGTGCGGTTTTGTTATCGTCAAATTCGATTTTGAAAACATAATCCGAATATGCAATTTCGCTGCAATCGCGAAAATCATCGTAAACATCAATTATCCTGATATCGGGCGGTAAAGCATCATTCATTCTTTGCTTAACTTCATCATTTGATATTTCTTCAATAAGCCTAATATCAACGCTTTCGCACAAGCTTTCCACTCCGAGCGAGAGAGGCAGCGAAAAGCTCATATAAGGATGCGGATTAAAGCCCTCGGTAAACCAAAGCGGAATTTCGGCGCGAGAAAAAGCACGCGCCATGCAGCGGTTAATATCAAGATGACTGATGTATTTGCATCTGCCCGTTTTGGAAAAGCGCAGTCTAACCTCTCGCATCGCAATGACCTCCGTTCAGCATGTTGGCACCGCAGCCTGCGCATTTTATGCGGCAGTGCGGAGTTGTAATGCTTTGATGTGCCTTTTTATTTTCATTTTCAAGGAATTTTCTCGATACGCCGTAATCGATATGATCCCATGGCAAAACCTCGTCAAACGGGCGTCTGCGTTTTGTGTAAAAGAAGGGATCGATTCCGTTTTTCTCAAATGCGGCCATCCAGGAATCAAATTTGAATTTATCGTCCCACGAATCGAATTTACAACCCATTTTATATGCGTCAAGGATAACCTTGCCGAGGCGTCTGTCCCCTCTTGCAAGAACACCCTCAAGCAAAGATGTGGGCGTTTCATGGTAGGAAACTTTAATCTTTTTGGACGGAATCGACTCAAGCAAATGCGCCTGCTTGGCTTTCAGGCTTTCCATAGAATCCTCCGGTTCCCACTGAAAAGGAGTGAATGGCTTTGGTATGAATGAAGCGCAACTGACGGAAACCTGAACGCCGGTTCCCTTTTGCCTGTTGGGATTTTTATAAAATGTGTGCACAACATTCATTGCAAGATTTGCAATGCCCTCGATATCCTCCATGGTTTCCGTGGGAAGCCCCATCATAAAGTAGAGCTTAACCGATGTCCAGCCGTTATCAAAAGCCTTTGCGCAGGTTTTAAGCACTTCCTCCTCGCTGATGTTTTTATTTATTACATCGCGCAATCTTTGCGTGCCGGCCTCAGCTGCAAATGTTAAGCCGCTTTTGCGCACCTTGTTTAATTTATCAACAAGCTCGTCCGAAAAATTATCAACACGAAGCGACGGAAGCGAAAGGCTGATTTTGTCTTTAACCGTCCAATCGATAAGCGAGGAAAGCATTTCGTTAACGCAGCTGTGATCGGAGGTTGAAAGCGAGCAAAGCGAAAGCTCATCATATCCCGTTGATTTAATCAAAGCCTTTGCCTGTTCGTTTATCGTTTCAACACTTTTTTCCCTTATAGGACGATATGTGAAGCCTGCTTGGCAAAAGCGACAACCGCGAATACAGCCACGAAAAATTTCTTCAACCGCTCTGTCGTGCACAATACCGATATACGGCACAACGAATGATGAAGGATAAAAGCACTTATTCATATCCGAAACAACGGCTTTTTTGACCCTTGCAGGCGCGCCGTTAATGGGCTTAATTTCTTTTAAAGTGCCATCGTCATTATAGCTGTCTTTATAAAAAGACGGCACATAAACACCTCTGATATCCTTGGCTTTCATTAAAAATTCGTGCTTTGATTCGCCGTTTTTCTTGCATTCTTTAAGCAAATCCAAAACCTGCATGGTGGATTCTTCGCCGTCGCCGAGGAAAACAATATCAACAAAATCAACAATCGGCTCGGGATTGCAGGTGCACGGACCGCCGCAGCATATTATCGGCGCAAGGTCTTTTCTGTCTTCAGCCAACAAAGGAATTCCGGCAAGATCAAGCATATTAAGCATGTTTGTGTATGAAAGCTCATACATAAGCGTGAAGCCGACAACATCAAATTCTTTAATGTAATCTCCGCTTTCAAGAGCAAAAAGCGGCACATTGTTTTTACGCATTTGCTCTTCCATATCGGTATCCGGCGCAAAAACGCGCTCGCACCAGGAATCCTCCCTGCTGTTCACAAGTGAATAAAGGATCTTCATTCCGAGGTGGCTCATACCGATTTCATAAATATCGGGAAAGCAAAAGGCATATCGCAAATCAATTTGCGATTTATTCTTAATAACGCTGTTCAGCTCACCGCCCGCATAGCGCGCAGGCTTTTGAACATATTGCAAAATTTTTTCAACATTTTTTTTCATATTAACCTCAAATTAACCATCCATAAATATATACAAACGGCAAATAAGCCGAAAATCTTAAATTCAATCAAAATATAAGCAGAGCAAATCGTGAGAAGCACCAAAAAGGCAAATCCAAAAACAGGCTGAGTCCTCGGCAAAAATATTTTAAGTGCTCTGCCGCCATCCAGCGGATAAATGGGCAGCATATTAAGAATAAAAAGCAGCAGATTTATATCATCTTTTAAAACTGTAAAAAGCACCAAATTAACCACAGGTCCTGCAAGGGCAACAAACGCTTCTTGCCAAGGCGAAATGCGGTTTTCATATTTAAGTGCCGCACCGCAGCACGAAAGAGTCAAACACTCAATTTTTGCTCCGAATAAATATAATGCAAAAATGTGCCCACACTCGTGAAAAACGGAAAACAACAAAAACCATAAAGCATTATCGGCGCCGAAAACAAGCGCAGTGCACAAAATAAGAATAAAAGAAAACTTGATTTTAAGCTTAAATGATTTAATTGATATTTCCACAAAACCACCGTAAATAATTACGGCGAAAATTTATTTTTTATTCTTATCAATATATGATTGCAGAATAACAACCGCCGAAACCGCATCAACGGTTTCTTTTCTTTTTTTACCGCGAACATTTGTGTCGTTCAAATATCCGTGAGCAATAACCGTAGTGAGTCGTTCATCTTGATAATCAATCGGCAAATCACATAATTCGGCCATTTTTTCGCCTAATGCTCTGCATTCATCGCAGCGATAGCCGTAAGAACCGTCCATATTAACGGGCAAGCCGACCACGATTTTATCCGCCTTTTTCTCGGCTGCAATATTGCACAGCTTTGAAGCGAGCTTCGGAAGATATGTTTCTTTAATCACTGTAAACGGCGAAGCCAGAATTTCGCTTTTATCGCAAAATGCAACTCCCGTGCGAACATCGCCGTAATCAACAGACATAATCACCATAAAATAACAAATCCCTTTCATCGGAAAAACGGGCGGCATCAAAAGATGCCGCCCACAGATTATTCATTGCTTTCAGCAGATGCTGTTTACTCATCGCTTTGTGCAGCAGTTTTTTCATCGGCGTTGGTTGAAGCCTCCGATGATTTTTTCTTGGTTGTTTCATCGCTGCTGAAATGGCTTGAGGACGGCATGTTGTTTTTATCATACCATGCGTCACCTTTTTTAACGATGCCGTCATATTCGGGGAAAGTTTTCTTCTCGGTGCCTTTGGCGTCGTAAATCTCCGTCATAACGGTTTTCCAAATCGTGCCCGATGGGTTCGGAGAAAGCTTATAATAGATTTCTTTCGGCGTATCATAGCCGTACCAAACTGCGGCAACATATTCGGGAGTGCCTCCGATAAACCAACGGTCTTTTGAACCTGTGGTAGTACCGGTTTTACCGAAGCATTCCGTGTTTGAAAGCTTGTACGAAGTACCTGTACCGGAGCTCATAACGGTTTGGAGCACTTTATTCATAAGCCAAGCTGTGCTTTCGGTGAGTGCCTGCTCTTTTGTGGCATTCGGATCTGTTTCAATAAGGACGTTGCCTTGGCTGTCCTCAATTTTATAATAGCAATAAGGCTTATGATAAACGCCGCCGTTGCCGAATGTGGCGTAAGCCGCAGTCATTTCGAGCGTGGTAACACCGTTTGTAAGTGAGCCCGTTGCAAGCGGTGCGTAATCTTCGTCCTGAACCTTCAGCGTAGAAATATGGAATCGCTGAGTGATATAATCAAACGAATAATCAACGCCGATTTTATCAAGGGTGCGCGCCGAAACGGTGTTAAGTGATTTTGAAAGACCGTATTGAATTGAAACGCTGTTGCCCGAATAGGAGCCGCCCTCATTTGTGGGCCACCATTTGCCGTTTACCTTTTTAAGCGGCTTATCCTCAATCATTGTGGACCAATAAATATTAACATTATTGTCCTGAAGGCTTTTTTCAAAAGCAGGTCCGTAAACCGAAAGTGGCTTGATAACAGATCCGGGCTGACGAACCGATTGCGACGCTCTGTTTAATCCGAGCTTTCCGGAATATTTGCCGGTACCGCCGACAAGACCCAAAATCCTGCCTTCATAGTCCATAACAACCATAGCGCCCTGAACCTTTTTATCGGGCATTTTCTTATAATTTTCGTAAACATCTTCAAGGGCGTTTTGCACATCGTAATCAACCGCAGTGTAAATTTTTAAGCCGCCGCCGTAAAGCATTGATTTTGCTTTCTTCTCTGTGTAGCCCATCTTTTGCAAATCATCGATAACCGATTTGATAACATAGTCAACATAATAAGAATCGATTCTATTTTCATTTGCAGAGCTTTGAGAATCCGAAACCTGACTGCCCTGATAGTTTTCGCTGTTTGTGAAAACCATTTCGTAGTTAACGGCTTCGTTATACTCTTCCTGAGTGAGAGCTCCGTTTTCAAGCATTTTATCAAGCACGCGAAGCTGACGCTTTCTGTTGTTTTCCGGGTGCCGTAACGGATCGTATTTGCTGGGATACTGTGTGATTGAGGCAATCGCTGCACACTCTGCCGCGTTAAGATCCGAAACATCCTTGCCGAAATATTTTTCGGATGCGGTTTTAACGCCGTAGCAACCCTCTGAAAGGTAAATCGTATTTAGATATGCCTCTATAATTTCATCTTTGCTGTAATTCTTTTCGATATTGAGTGCCGAAAGAATTTCATTAAATTTTCTTACGATAGTTACTTCGTTTTCATCCGTAAGATTTTTTATAAGCTGCTGAGTTATGGTTGAGCCGCCCTGACCGCTGTTTGACCTTTTAACGATAACACCCACAAGCCTTATCCAGTCAACACCGTGGTGCTTCATAAAGCGCTCATCCTCAATCGAAATAAACGCATTTTTCATATATGGGCTCATATCTTCAAGATTAACCCAAATTCTATTTTCCTCGCCGTGAAGCCTTGTAAGCTCAACCTGCTCGCCGTTTTCGTTTTCGCCGTAAATAAACGAGGTTTGGTTTTGCGAATATTTTTCTTCAGTAAGGTTAAAAACGGGATCGCCGTGAACAAAGCTGTAGCCGTAAATTGAAATTACGGAAACACAAACTATGCCCACAACAAGAATAACAAGCAAAATTCCCAGGAAAATTCTGCCGGCAAGCGATGCGGGCGCTTTGCTTTTTGCGGCGGCATTTCCCTTGCCGCGCTTAGATGGCTTTTTGCCCCTCGAACGCCTTACGGATTGCTTAGATGCTTTATCGCTTTCGATGTATGCAGCAGGCTTTTTGTTTGGCTTTGATTCAAGATTCTTTTTATCTTCATCATAAACCTTGGCCGAATTATTCATGAACGATTCAAGAAGATCATCATATTCGTTAGCCATGTTCATACCTCCTTTATAAGCATTAAATAAAACGTTTTTCATCGCCGCTCAGCCGCGATGGGAATATTATACAATATATTTTAAATTAAATAAAGAATTATTTCTGTCTCT
>ENA-OZDY01000284-OZDY01000284.1-human-gut-metagenome-genome-assembly--contig:-NODE-284-length-22991-cov-4.459540_pt1 | contig 22991 bp, 20 predicted proteins | sample MGYA00245063_ERZ653599 | MGnify/ENA primary metagenome ERZ653599 (study PRJEB26926, sample SAMN06165004) | human gut metagenome | biome: ENVO:00009003; feature: ENVO:2100002; material: ENVO:00002003... | reverse complement strand
TCTACACTTATGCGATCGTCGGCAGCGTCAGATGTGTATAAGAGACAGCGGTTATACTGTAGTGCCGCATGCTTTGGTACGTAAAACTGAAAGCGGTAAAGAGCTGGAACTGAATAAAATGTGGCTGCGCCGTCAGACTACCAAATTCAACGGTGTGCCCTATATCATCCAACGCGGCGCCGAAGCTGTGTTCAGTGAGCAGGGGCAAAAGGAATGCCGCGAAATGCTGGCTTTCTATAAAGAAAATGCCAGGATCATGGCCGAAGGACTGCGCAGAAAAGGCATTAAATTCTACGGCGGGACCCATTCACCCTATATTTGGCTGCAATGCCCGCAGGGTATGTCTTCCTGGGAATTCTTTGATTTCCTGCTTGAAAAACTGGCTGTTGTCGGTACTCCCGGCGCCGGTTTTGGCGCTATGGGCGAAGGATACTTCCGCCTGTCCGCTTTTGGCAGCCGTGAAAACACTATCGAAGCAATGGAACGCATTGAAAAAGAACTGTAAGCAGAATAATAAAAACGCCTGGTTTTTAACCAGGCGTTTTTGCTTTTAAAACAGACCGTTAATTTTTAACAGCTTTGATACAGAACATCGGGACTGGGATATAGAAGATATCCTGTTCGGCATAAATACGGTCGCCGACGCTCTGGTCGACAGAACAGGAACAGCTGCCTAAAGCCTTAAGTATTTCCAAGTCCCAGCGGGGACGTTCAAAGAGGCTGATTTCCAGCATATGGTAAATATTGTGGCACTCATTTAATAATTCTGCGGAAACATCGGCATGGGCATTGATGGCAGGCAGTTTTTGCCGATGATGGTCCTTGGCGTATTCCGCGTCATAATTCAGCAGGATACCTTTCGGAGCCAGCACACGGAGCCATTCGGCATAAGCTGTTTCGGGATGGGGCAGGTTCCACATCAGATTTCTGGCAATAACGACATCAAAGCTGCCGTCAGAAAAAGCCGTATGCTCGGCATCGGCAGTTTGAAAAGTACAGCTGCAGCCTTCTGCTGCCGCCAGCGTTTCCGCCTGAGCGATCATGGCAGGTGTCAGATCGATACCGGTGACTCGGTGACCTTCATTAGCCAGCAGAACGGAGAAAAAACCGGCTCCGCAGCCAACGTCAAGGATACGCAGCTGTTTTGCGGGCGGCAAATGCTGCACGATCTCGCGCTGCCACTGGCTGTATTTTTCACTGTGCAGCTCCTGACGGCGCAGTGCGGCAAAAGCGTCGGCCCTTTTCGTCCAGTAATTTTCAATATAGTTTTTGGTATCGCCGCTTGGATTAAGCGTTTTTTTAGATAAATCAGACATGATCTGCTCCTATTTTATCGCTGAAATCATAAACATGGGCGTTGAAGCGTAATTTATTTTTTCTACCGTCGACCAGACGCGCTGCCAGACAGAAACGTCAGTAGTAATGGAACGCATACGCAGCTTTTCCAAAGTGCGGATATCCCAATGCGGCCGTTGGATACCTGTCAGAGGTACCTGCAGGGCGATCGCCTCCATCGCGTCGATATCAGTGCTCAGATAATGGTCTTCAAGATCGTTTTGCTGTACGTTGCGTCGATCCTGTTCGTATTGCTGTTTTAAGTCAGCGTCATACAGATAATTATACCAGTTGGCGTCAAAATTCAGAAGCAGCCCTCCGGGTTTCAATACATGACGCCAGTTGCCGTAAGTCTGCTCCGGGTCTTCCAGGACCCAGGTAAGATTGCGTGAAAGTACAACGTCAAAAGATTCTGCGGTAAACGTCGGCTTCTGCGCGTCCATCAGGCGAAAATCGATAGCTTCCTGCCAAGGTCCGGCATTACGTTTGGCTTCAGCCAGCATTGCCGGGGCAGCGTCGATAGCCGTTACTTTATAACCGGCTTCCGCCAGAATAACAGCAAAGAAACCGGGACCGGTGCCGGCGTCTAAAACAGTGATTTCCTGCGGCGCCCGGTTAGGATAAACCATCTGGATCTGTCTGCTGATTTCTCTGAGCCAGTTGCTGCGCTGACAGCCTGCCAGTTCTTCCTGATTGACCTGCGAATAACTGGGAGCCCGATCTGTCCAGTATTTTTTATTAACTTCAAATAATGCAGATGTCATAGCTTTCACCTATATTTTCGTAAGATTGAATGCTGCCGTTACCAGTTCGCGGGTGTAATGCTGCTGCGGTCGGGTGATGATATCCAGGGCAGGTCTGCTTTCAATGATCGTCCCGGACTGCATGATCAGGATTCGCTGGCAGATTTCCTGTACAAGAGTAATGTCGTGACTGATGAACAGCAGGCTCATTTTAGTTTCAGCCTGCAGCTTAAGCAGCAGCTGAATGATCTCTGCCTGGGTCTGTACGTCTAAAGCGCTGGTTATTTCATCGCAGATCAGCAGCCGCGGTTTGATACTGATCGCTCTGGCGATAGCGGCACGCTGACATTCGCCGCCGCTCAGCTGGTGCGGAAATTTTTCAGCATGCTGCGGTGTCAGGCCTGCTGCCAGCAGTAAAGCGATCGATCTTTCCTGGGCCGCAGCCTTAGTACAGCCGTAATTCAGCATTGGCAGCATAATCGAGCTGCCGATGCTTTTCCGGGGGTGAAAAGCCGCAGCGGCATTTTGAAAAACCAGCTGGACCTGACTGTAATAATTTTTTCGCAGTGCGGCATCGGCAAAGTCCAGCGGCTGGCCATTGAAGCTGACCGTACCGCTGTCGGCCGGCGTCAGTCCCATAAGCAGACGTGCCAGGGTGCTTTTGCCGCAGCCGGAAGGGCCCGGCAGCGTCACCATCTCGCCGTCCTTGATCTCAAGGTTGATATGGTCCACAGCCACGAAGTCCTTGCCGGTATCGGGCTGCTGGAAAATTTTGGTCACGTCCTTCAGGACTACGCCGGAACTCTTCTTGCTGAAGCCCAGCTTCTCGTTCTTCTCTTGGCTCATTTTGATTCCTCCGTTTTCGATTTAGCCTGAGGCACCTTGGAACGGGGCGCCAGCAGAAGGTTGATGACGGTGTTGAACAGGCCGATAAACACCAGCAGAATGCCTACCATCATCGTGACAAAGGCGGCTGCCTGCCCGTATTTCGCCAGGTCAAACAGGGAGTAGATGTTGCTGGTGACCAGCTTCCACCGGGGAGAGACCAGGAAGATCACCGCGCTGACGGCAGTGATGGCCTTGGTGAAGGAGTAGACAATGCCGGAGAAGAAGGCGTTTTTCAGCATGGGCAGCGTAATGCGGCGGAAGGAATAGCCGGTGTCGGCGCCCAGAATGGTAGAGGCCTCTTCAATGGAATTGTCGATCTGCAGCAGGGTGGTGGTGCCGGACTCGATGGCTACCGGCATATTTCGGAAGGTGAATACGATCACCAGGATCAATCCGGTGCCGGTGAGGGCCAGCGGCTTGGAGTTGAAGCCCAGGATGTAGCTGATGCCCAGAACGGTGCCGGGAACAGCGAACATCAGAACGGAGGCGACCTCGATAAAACGCTTGCCGTAGTAGTTCCGCTTGGCGGTGATATAGGCGATGACCATGCCCAGCAGGCCGCCGATCACGGCGGAGATCAGGCCCAGCGTCATGGAGTTTTTCAGGCTGTCCCAGCCGTACTGGAGCGCCTTGCGGTACTGATCCAGCGTCAGGGAGAAGTCCACGCCCCAGGTGCGGACAAAGGAGGCAAAAATCACCGTGCCGTAGAACAGAATGATGATGGCGGAAACGATTAGGCAGAAAGCAAACAGGGGCCACTTGATGTGGGGTTCCTCAATGAGCTTCCGGGCCTGGGTGGGCTTGCCGGTGACCGTGACAAAGCTCTTTTGGTTGACCCAATATTTATTGAGAAGATACGCGATGACTGCGGGCAGAAGCAGCAGCAGCGCCAGCACGGAGCCCTTTCGCATATCATAGCTGCCGGTGATAATGTTGTAGACCTCAATGGAGAGGGTGGTGTAGTCGCCGCCGATGGTAGCCGGGTTGGAGAAGTCCTCCAGAGACTGGATGAACACCAGCAGCGCGCCGGAGATGATGCCGGGGAGGGACAGGGGGAAGGTAACCGTCCAGAAGGTTTTCCAGCGGCCTGCGCCCATGTTGCAGGCGGCATCCTCTACAGAGGCGTCGATGGAGGCCAGAATGCCGGAGAGGGTCAGGTAGGCGATGGGGAAGAAGCTCATCACCTGAACCACAATCAGGCTCTTGAGGCCGTATACGCTGCTGCCGGTGATGCCAAGCAGGTTCTTGGAAATCAGACCCTGCTTGCCGAAGAGGAAGATAATGGACAGGGACAGCACGAAGGGCGGGGAGAGGATGGGCAGCGTGGCCATGGTCTTGAAAAAGCCCTTGGCCGGTACGTTGACCCGGGTGACGGTATAGGCAAAGACATAGCCGATGAAGGTGGCGATGACGGCCACAATCAGGCCCAGCGCCATGGTGCGGCCGAAGACCTTGCCGTACCGGGGCGTTTGCAGGATGGTGATGAGATTGGCCAGAGAGAACGCGCCGGTCTCGTCGGTAAGGCTGTAGATCAGCGTTTTGGCCAGAGGATAGATGACGAACAGCAGCAACAGCGCGAACGAGAGGATGATGGCAATCAGCAGCAGGGGCTGGCGCAGGATCATCTTCGTTTCATTGAGGCGCTTTGCGCGGGTAGTGGCATTTGCCATGAGCGTTCCTCCTGAGTGAGAGTGTCAAAAGCGGCGGGAAAGCTGCGCAAGGGAGTTCCGCCTTCTCTGTCTTGGTATGCGGGCCCCCTCCCCTTGGGGGAGGAGGCCCGTTTGCGGGAAATCAATCAGAAATCTATTGGGATCAGCCCTCGGGCTTGGTGGCGATCTTATTCTCGAACTGCTCGCAGTACTCGCTCTTGACGCTGGCAGCCCAAACGGCGTCATAATCAATCACGGGAACCTCATCCAGCGTCACCAGACCGTCGGCCACAGGAGCGGCGGTGTTGGTGGGAACGCGGAAGGAGTCGTTTTCGGCGTAGCAGCCCTGACCGGCCTCGGAGGTCATCCAGTCGATGAACTTCTTGGCGTTCTCCTGCTCGTCGGCCTTGCCGCCCTTGATGAGGGCCATGGCGCCCACCTCATAACCGGTGCCGTCGGTGGGGAAGCTCAGCTCAATGTGATAGCCCTCGGGAGTCAGCTGCAGGGCGTCGTGAGAGAAGGTGAGGGCGATGGCGGCCTCACCGATGGCCACAGCATTGGGAGCGGCGGAGCCGGACTTGGTGTACTGACTCATGTTGGTGTTCAGCTTTTCCAGATAGTCCCAGACCTGATCGTCGCCCTTGAGTTGAACCAGCGTGGCCAGAACGGTGTAGGCGGTGCCGGAGGTGGCGGGGTGGGCCATGATGATCTCACCCTTGAACTCGGGCTTCAGCAGGTCTTCCCAGCTCGTGGGATATTCCAGACCCTTTTCCTTGAACCAGTCAGAGTTGCAGGCAAAAGCAATGCAGCCCACATAGATGGGGTTCCAGGTACCGGTGGGATCCAGATAAGTAGAGGGTGTCTTGTCCAGATTGGGAGACTGATAGGCTTCCAGCAGGCCCTTGTCCACAGCGGCGATATAGTTATCGGTGGAGCCGCCGAACATCAGCGTTGCTTGGGGATTGTCCTTCTCGGCCTCCACACGGGTCAGCATTTCGCCGGCGGAGAGGCGGACATAGTTGATCTTGATGCCGGTTTCCTGCTCAAACTTGTTGAAATAGTAGATGACTTCGCTTTCGGGGAATGCGGTGTAAACGGAGAGTTCCTTGCTGCCGGAGGTCTCGGCAGGCTGCTCGGTCTTGGAATCGTCAGTCTTGGGAGCCTCGGTCTTGCCGCCGCCGCAGGCGGTGAGGGCCAGCAGGCTGGCAGCTGCCAGCACAGCGGCGAACAGGCGCTTAGTGGATTTCTTCATAAATCGTTTCTCCTTCTCATCCATTATTTATTTCCATTCCGCACTGCGGAAGAGAAAACACGGCTTTGTGGGAACCTTGGACAGTTCCTCTTTGCGGGAAACAAGCTGCGGACCAACTCATAGCACCAGTTGTCCTGACTTCTATCCGGGCCCGCAATCCATTTCTATGTAGGCGGTTCGCAGTTTAGCATGGACAGGCGGCATCCGGTCAGACGCTGTGTAAACACTTCAACTTATGGCAGAGTAAACAATGAACACATATGTGCAACCGTTTACATTGACAACAATACCACATATTTCCAAATGCGTCAATGAAGAATGTACTTTTTCTACATCTGATGCAAAAAGAACCCTGTATGCTTTGTACAAAATGGACAATACGGCTTGCGGCCGCACGGCTTTTGCTTTTGGCACATACACAAATGACTGCGAATACTGGCGAAAAATATTAGAGGCATCCGCCATGTAAAAGTCCTTTTCAGCTGCGTTTCATGTAACCGCTTACATTATGAATCAAGAGGGCAGCACATAAAAAGCCTCCGCCAAACGGCGGAGGCTTTTGCGTTTAGGAAGCTCTTACTTCGCGGCCTTGGCAGCCTTGATGGCCTCGATCAGCATGGGAGTGACCTTGAACAGGTCGCCGCAGATGCCGTAGTCAGCGATCTCGAAGATGGGAGCGGTGTCGTTCTTGTTGACGGCGATGATGCACTCGGAATCCTGCATGCCAGCCTTGTGCTGGATGGCGCCGGAGATACCCAGAGCAACGTACACCTTGGGATGGACGGTCTTGCCGGTCTGGCCAACCTGATGGTCGGCAGACAGCCAGCCGGAGTCGATGGTGGCACGGGAGCCGCCAACAACGCCGCCCAGAACCTCAGCCAGCTCCTCAGCCAGCTTGATGCCGCCCTCGACGTCCTTGCTGATGCCGCGGCCCACAGACACGATGAAGTCGGCGCCGATGAGGTCCACCAGCTTCTTAGCGGCCTTCACCACCTCGGTAACGTCGGTGTGGATGTCCTCAGCAGTCAGGGTGAAGTTGGGCTTCACGATCTCAACAGCGTTGGCCTTGGCCTCGTCGAAAGCGTTCTTCTTCATAACGCCGGGACGGACGGTAGCCATGCAGGGACGGAAACGGGGGCAGATGATGGTAGCCATCAGGTGACCGCCGAAAGCAGGACGGGTCATCTTCAGGTTACGGTCCTCCATATCCCACTTCATGGAGTCAACGTCCAGAGTGGAGGACTCACGCAGGAACTGGATGTAGTTGGGCACATCCACGTCCAGGTGGGTGCAGTCAGCGCACAGGCCGGTGTGCAGACGAGCTGCGCAGCGGGGGCCCAGGTCACGGCCGATGTTGGTGGCGCCGATCAGGAAAGCCTCGGGCTTCAGGTCCTCGATCACGTCGCAGATGACCTTGGCATAGCCGTCGGTGGTGTAGGTGGCCAGCAGGGGGCTCTCGCAGACAATGACCTTGTCGGCACCGTAGCCGCCCAGCTCCTTAGCGGCGGACTCAATGCCCTCGCCGCCCAGCAGCAGACCGCACAGGTTTACGCCCAGCTCGTTGGCCAGGTCGCGGCCCTTGGAGATCAGCTCGAAATCGGTGGGCATCAGCTTGCCCTCGCGCTGCTCGCAGAACACCCATACATCCTTGAAAGCAGCGATATCAGCACTATTGAAATTAGACATGATTTTCTATCCCCTTTCTTAGATGATGTGCTTAGCGGCCAGAATACCGGCCAGCTTCTCGCAGGTAGCCTTATCAGCACCCTCCAGCATCATGCCAGCACCCTTCTGGGGAGGCGTGAAGCTCTTGAAGATGTTGGTGGGAGAGCCCTTCAGGCCGATGGTGGTAGCGTCGATCAGGGGATGATCCTTCAGGTCCTCATAGCCCAGAGTGGTCAGGGGCTTGCTGTAGGTAGACAGGATGCCGCCGATGGACATATAGCGGGGGTTGTTCAGCTCCTTGATGCAGGTCAGCAGGCAGGGAGTCTGGACCTTGATGGTCATGTAGCCATCCTCCAGCATGCGCTGGACAGTGATGGTGTCGCCGTCCTTCTTGATGTCGGCGGCATAGGTGACCTGGGGCAGGTGCAGCTTCTCAGCGATCTGGGGACCGACCTGAGCGGTATCGCCATCGATAGCCTGACGGCCGCACATCACGATATCGTCCTTCTCAACACCCAGGGTGCTCAGAGCGGCGGCCAGGATCTGGGAGGTAGCGTAGGTATCGGAACCGCCGAACTCACGGGCGGAAACCAGCACGCCCTCGTCAGCGCCCATGGCCATCAGCTCACGCAGCATACCGGCAGCGGGAGGGGGGCCCATGGTGACAACGGTGACCTTGCAGCCGGTGGCGTCCTTCAGCTTCAGGGCGGCCTCAACAGCGTTCATATCATCGGGGTTGGTGATGGTCTGCATGGAAGCACGGTTCAGAGTGCCGTCGGGATTGACAGCCACCTTGCCGGAGGTATCGGGTACCTGCTTGACACAAACATAAATCTTCATTTCGACTTCTCCTCCTTACAGGCCCATGTTGGCGGAGATGACGATACGCTGGACCTCGCTGGTGCCCTCGTAGATCTCCGTGATCTTGGCGTCGCGCATCATGCGCTCCATGGGATAATCCTTGGTGTAGCCGTAGCCGCCGAACATCTGCAGCGCCTTGGTGGTGGTCTTCATAGCGTGCTCAGAGCAGAACAGCTTGGCCATGGCGGCCTCCTTGGTGTAGCGCTCACCGGCACCCTTCTTCATGGCGGCCTGATAGGTCAGCAGACGACCGGCCTCGCAGCCCAGCTCCATGTCAGCGAAGGTGAACTGGGTGTTCTGGAACTTGCTGATGGGCTTGCCGAACTGGACACGGCCCTTGGTGTAGGCCTTGGCCTCTTCCAGAGCGCCCTCGGCAATACCCAGGGACTGAGCGGCAATGCCGATACGGCCGCCGTCCAGAGTCTGCATGGCGATGTTGAAGCCCTTGCCCTCGCGGCCCAGCATGTTCTCCTTGGGGACGATCATGTCGGTGAACACGATCTCAGCCGTGGGAGAGCCGTGCAGGCCCATCTTCTCCTCGTGCTTGCCGACGGAGAAGCCGGGGAAGGAGGACTCCACGATGAAGGCGGAGATGCCCTTGGTGCCCTTGGACTTATCGGTCATGGCAAAGACCACGAACACATCGGCCACATAGCCGTTGGTGATGAAGATCTTGGAGCCGTTCATCACATAGTGGTCGCCCTCCAGCTTGGCCTCGGTCTGACCCTTGGAAGCGTCGGAACCGGCGTTGGGCTCAGTCAGAGCGAAGGCGCCGACCTTGTGACCGGTGGACAGCATGGGCAGATACTTGGCCTTCTGCTCCTCGGTGCCGTGGGTCAGGATGGGGTCGCAGCACAGGCCGTTGTGGGTGGCTACGATATCGCCGGTGGAGGCGCACTGCTTGGACAGCTCCTCGATGCAGATAGCGCTGGCCAGGGGGTCAGCACCCTGTCCGCCGTACTCCTTGGGGATGCACATGCCCATCACGCCCAGGTCGAACAGCTTTTCGATGTTCTCGCGGGGATAGAGGGTCTTGGCGTCGGTCTCGGCAGCGATGGGCTTCACTTCGTTCTCGGTGAACTCAGCCATCATCTTCCGGATCAACAGATGCTCAGGGCTCAGATTGAAATCCATAATGCTTTCTCCTTATATCAGTTTTGGAAAGGCTATATTGATATGTCGCAGGGACAAATATCACAGTTTATCATTTGTTCTGACCGGGCGCTGCCCGGTCAGAACGCTGCTGCCCGCGGGACAGCATGCCCACCGCTGGGCGCGTCAGGGGCAGCGTGTCCGAGGGGGATCAACCCGTCTCAGAATCAGTCCACAATGCCGGCGATGTCCTTAGCAAGCTGCTTCTTACCCTGGATATTGCCCTGACGGGCGATCATGATGCGCTGGGCCTGGGGAGAACCGGCACCGTGCATGGACTCGGTGCGGTAACCCACAGCGGCTGCGCCCAGGCACAGGTTCTCGATGAAGCGCATGATGCGCTGACGGTTCTCGGTGGAGACACCCTCGCGGGCGGCAAAGAACTTGTTGCAGATCTGGCCGATGGTCTCGCCGTTCCGGCCAACAACCATATCGCTGTGGAAGTCCACCTGAGAGGGCATGGTGACCATCAGGCCGCCGGCAATGTCCTCTGCCAGACGCACGATCTCATAGGGGAAGCGGGTGACGTTCTGCTTGCAGACGTTGGCCAGCAGCAGGTCGATCTGATAGTTGCCCGCCTTGGTCTTAAAGCCCTGGGCGGAACAGGCGATGCCGCAGCAGAACAGGGTCTCGTTCAGGTGGGTCATCTCGATGAGCTTGTCCTTGACGGCGGAGGCCTTCTCCACGCCGTTGTACTCAGCGGCCAGAGCGGCGGCGCCGATCAGGGTGTCGCCCACGCCCACCTTGCAGCCGCCGTAGGACTGACGGTGATAACCGGCGAAGCGCTCCACGATCATGCCGGCGAACTCATACTCGCCGTTGAGGAAGATGTACTCGTTGGGGATGAACACATGGTCCAGAACCACCAGGGCCTCCTGACCGCCGAACTTGGCGTTGCCCACATCGATGGAGGCGTCCTCCTCCATCTTCCGGGTGTCGCAGGACTGACGGCCGTAGATCATGTACATGCCCTCAGCGTCGGTGGGGCAGGCAAAGCTGACAGCCCAATCCTTATCGGCCTCACCCATGGAGATGGTGGGCATGAAGATGTGCCAGTGGGAGTTGATGGAGCCGGTCTGGTGGCATTTGGCACCGCAGACCACGATGCCGTCGGGACGGCGCTCCACAACATGGACGTACATGTCGGGATCAGCCTGCTGGCTGGGGGCCTTGGAACGGTCGCCCTTGGGGTCGGTCATAGCACCGTCCACGGTGAGGTCATTGTCCTGAACGTAGGTCAGGAACTTCTTGAAGTTCTCGTGATAGTGGGTGCCGTACTTCTCGTCGATCTCATAGGTGGTGGAGAAGACGGAGTTAAAGGCGTCCATGCCCACGCAGCGCTGGAAGCAGGAAGCAGTCTTCTGGCCCAGCAGACGCTGCATCTTCACCTTGTTCATCAGGTCCTCGGTGGACTGATGCAGGTGGGTGAAGCGGTTAATGGTGTGACCGGTGAGGCTGGACTTCACGGTCATCAGATCAGCGTACTGAGGATCCTGAGCCAAAGCGTAGGTCATGGCCACGCAGTTGATGGAGGGGCGGATCATGGGGTGATCCACCCAGTTCTCGATCTTCTCGCCGAACATATAGACGCGGGTGTTCAGCTTCCGCAGGGACTCAATGTATTCTTGGGGGGTCATCAATGCCATTTTTTGTTATCCTCCTAATTAATTTGGGGACTAAGGGGGGATCGCTCCCCCCTTAGAGGGATGTTTAATCGTTAGCCAGACCCATCAGTTCCTCACGGAAGATGCGCTCATCCATGAGCTTCAGGTCATCGGCGATTTTGGGCATGAACTCCATCTGATCCAAAACCTGGGTCTGGAGGTCAATGCCGGGGGCGATCTCCACCAGCGTTACGCCCTCGGGCCGCAGCTCGAACACGGCGCGCTCGGTGATGTACAGAACGGGCTGGTGCACCTTGTTGGCGTAATCGCCGGAGAAGGTGATCTGCTCTACCTTGTTGACGAACTTCTTCTTGGCACCCTCCTGGGTGATGACCAGCTTGCCGTCCTTGCACTCGGTCTTGAGGCCCTTGGCGGTAAAGGTGCCGCAGTAAACGACCTTCTTGGCGTTCTGGGTAATGTCGATGAAGCCACCGGCGCCGGCCAGACGGGTGCCGAACTTGGAGACGTTCAGGTCGCCGTTGGGAGCGGTCTCGGCCAGGCCCAGGAAGGCCACGTCCAGACCGCCGCCCTGATAGAAGTCGAACTGGACGTTGTGGTCCAGAATGGCCATGGAGTTGGCTGCGCCGCCGAACTGGGTGCCGCCGTAGGGCACACCGGCGATGGAGCCGGCTTCCACGGTCAGAGTCATCTTGTTGGAGATGCCCTCCTCAGCGCAGACGTTGGCGATCTTCTCGGGAGCGCCGGTGCCCAGGTTCACGATGGCGTCCTGAGGCAGCTCCATAGCGGCGCGGCGGGCGATGATCTTCTTGGCGTCCATGGGGATGGGGGGGATATCGTCCACGGGGATGCGGAACTCACCGGAGAGAGCTCCGTCATAGGGCATGCCCAGGCACTGGTTGTTGTCCTCGGGAGAGCCCACGACGATGGCATCCACATAGATGCCGGGGATCTTCACCAGGCGGGGGTCCAGGGTGCCGCCCTGGACGATCTTCTCCACCTGAACAATGACGATACCGCCGGAGTTCTTGGTGGCCTGGCACTGGGCGGTGACATCCAGAGGACCGATCTCGCGGTGGACGGTGCAGTTGCCGTATTCATCGGCGTAGGAGCCGCGGACCAGGCACACATTGATGGGGATGGGCTTGTAGAGCAGGCGCTCCTCACCGTCAATGTTCACCAGCTTCACCAGGTCTTCCTTGGTGCACTCGTTGAGCTTGCCGCCCTCGTGACGGGGGTCTACGAAGGTGTTCAGGCCAACGTGGGTGATGGTGCCGATGTTGTGGGCGGCAATGTCGCGGTACATGTGGGTGATGACGCCCTGAGGCAGGTTATAGGCCTCCAGCTTGTTGGCCAGAGCCAGCTCACCCAGCTTGGCGGCGCGGTCCCAGTGACCGCCGACTACCCGCTTGCACATACCCTCGTGGCCGAAGTGGTCGCCGCCGGTGCCGTCCCGGTGGCCCTGACCGGCTGCAAAGAACAGTGTCAGGTCGCGGGGGTGGCCGGTTTCCACGAAACGGTTTTCCAGAGCCTTGGTCAGCGCCTCGGGGCAGGCGCAGCTAACGAAGCCGCCGGTGGAGACGGTGTCACCGTCCTTGACCATCAGGGCCGCTTCCTCAGCGGTAATGACACGTACTTTTTTCATGCTGTAAATTCCTCTTTTGTCAGAAATTTTTTAAGCGATGGATACGGAGTCTAACTTACTTGTTCTGGAAGTGCTTTTCCTTGCGCTTTTCAACGAAGGCGCTCATGCCTTCCTTCTGGTCGGCGGTGGCGAAGCACATGGCGAACAGCTCGTTCTCCAGAGCGATGCCGTCGTCAATGTCCATCTGCATGCCGCGGTCGATGCAGGCCTTGGAATACTTCACGGCGATGGGAGCGTTGGCGGTGAAGGACTTGGCCATGGCGATGGCACCGGGGATCAGCTCCTCGGGAGCATACACGGCGTTGACCAGGCCGATCTTCTCAGCCTCAGCGGCGCCGATGACCTTGCCGGAGAAGATCAGCTCCTTGGCCTTGGCGATGCCCACGCGGCGGGGCAGGCGCTGAGTGCCGGAGAAGCCGGGGGTGATGCCCAGGCCAACCTCGGGCTGGCCGAACTTGGCGCCGCCCTTGCCCTCAGCGTTGGGGCCGGCAGCCAGGATGATGTCGCAGCTCATGGCCAGCTCGCAGCCGCCGCCCAGAGCGAAGCCGTTGACAGCAGCGATGGTGGGGATCTCCAGCTTCTCAATGCGGCGCATCAGGGCGCTGCCCCGCTGGCCCCACTTGCGGCCGCCGGCCACATCCAGGGGGAGCTGCTCGCCGATGTCGGCACCGGCCACAAAGGAACGGCCCTCGCCGGTGATGATGAGAGCGCCCAGCTCGGCGTCCTTCTCCACCTCGGTGATGGCCTGCTCCAGGTCGCCGATGACGGTGGAGTTCAGGGCGTTCAGCGCCTCGGGACGGTTGATGGTGAGAATGCCGATGTTTTCCTGCTTTTCATAACGAAGGGTCTGATACATAAGTAGATTCCTCCTCAAAAATAATATGTAAGCGTCTGTGCTGACGGAGATGTGGGTCCAGCTGCACCCGTCAGCCTATCCATGGTTGTACAGTGAGTAATATAGCAATTTATGTGCCAAGATTGGCAAGATGTTTTTCACAAAAATGGAGCATTCAACTGTGCGGGTTTGACAAAAAAATCGGGGGATTTCGGCGGAATTTTCCTCTTTTCAGCGACCTCATTCGGGCACTATTCAAAAATGAATAGGCTGGATGCGCATATATTTTTCCCTGCGCAGGACATCCTTTCGGCAAGAACCACGAAAGCCGGCGGGTATTTTTTTACAAAAGATACAGAATAAACTTGGCACTGGCCCTTTCTATTCGTTTTTGAATATGCTATAATCAAAAATGAATAGATCACACGCGGGAGGTACTCTCATGGCGCATACACCTGACCTTCCTCATTTCTTTGAGGAAAATATCAATCTGGAGGGACTTTTCGACATCCTCAGCCCCAAAAACAATCTGGTCCTGGCAGACGATATGATGCTCTCTGACGCAGACGGCATCATTCTCCGGGTCAGTGAGAACTATGAGCGGAACTTTGGCTTTACCCACGATTCCATCGTGGGTAAGTCGGCTTTTGATCTGGAAGCGAACGGGACCTTCCGGCCCTGTATCACTGCGGAGGTCATCCGGCAGAAGAAAAAGATCACCGCCACCCAGACCATCAACCACACCCATAAAAATGTCATGACGGTGGGAATTCCGCTGTTTGACCAAAACGGTGTGCTGAAATATGCCGTGTGCTTCAACACGGTGTCCATGGAGCAAATCAACACCATTCAGCAGAACTACCGGCATTTACAGGACTCCTTGCAGCAGTATACGCAGGAGATCGCGGAACTGCGGCTCCGGGCCACCGCCACGGATCTGGTGGTGAAGAGCCCTGCCATGCAGCGGTTATGGACACTGATCCTGAATACCGCCAACACGAAGGCCAATATTCTCATCACCGGGGAGACCGGCGTGGGCAAAAGCGCAGTGGCCAAGGCCATCCACGCCATCAGCAACCGGGCCAACGGCCCCTTTATCGAGGTCAACTGCGCGGTGCTCCATGAAAACCTCATTGAATCCGAGCTGTTCGGCTATGAAAAGGGAGCCTTTACCGGCGCGGCCTCTGCCGGTAAGATTGGTAAGATCGAACTGGCCAACCACGGCACCCTGTTTCTGGATGAGATCGGAGAGCTGCCGCCTCATATTCAATCTAAGCTGCTGCAGCTCATTCAGGAAAAGACCATCGAGCGGGTGTCCGGCACCAAGCGCATTGAGTTGGATTTCCGTCTGTTGGTGGCCACTAACCGCAATCTGGAGGAGGAGGTGCAGCGGGGGCTGTTCCGTTCGGACCTTTTCTACCGGCTGAACGTCATCCGGGTCCACATTCCCCCTCTGCGGCAGCGCCCTGAGGATATCCTGCCTATGGCGCATCAGTTTTTGGAGCGGTTCTGCAAGGAATACGGCAAGCAGCTGGCGTTAAGTCCCCGGTTTGTGGCCTTTCTGGAGCAATATCCCTGGCCCGGCAATGTGCGTCAGCTGGAAAACCTGATGGAACGGCTGGTCATCACCGCCCAGAATCCGATTTTGGACATTACGGCCCTGCCGCTGGAATACAACAGCGGCGGCAGCGCACCGGACCTCCCCTCTCAGGAGGGGACTCTGGCGGAGCGGATGGATGCCTTCGAGGGACAGATCATCCGGGATTCCTACCGCCGCTGCGGCACCACGGTGGCTGTGGCGAAGGAACTGGGCATCTCTCAGGCCACCGCTGTCCGGAAAATCGCCAAATATGTGAAGGACCGGAAGGAATGAAGCTGTTATGAATCTCATTTCTTTAAAAACAGAACTGCGGCAGGAGCTGAAGCTGACGCCGCAGCTACTGCAATCCATGGAAGTCTTGCAGATGAATTCTCAGGAGTTGCTGGACTATCTGGGGAATCTCTCCGAGGAGAATCCCACCTTGGAACTTTCGGAGGCCTCGGAGCTTCGCTCTGCCTATGCGGAGCTGCGGCAGAAAGCCAGTTGGCTGGACGCGGGGACCTTTGGGACCTCCTTTGCCCATGAGGAGGATGCCCCACCGGAGCCGGGAGCGACTGATAAGGAGCTGGACAGCCTGTCTGCGTTTCTCTGCGATCAGTTGGAACGGAAACGACTGCCGAAGCCCATGCTGGCCCTGTGTAAATATATGGCGGAGCTGGTGGACGAGGACGGATATCTGACGCAGGAGGATCTGGACGGCCTGACAGAAATGAAGATCCCCCAGACGATGGTAGATCAGGCGCTGGATGCGATTCAGTCCTTGGAGCCTGCCGGTGTGGGTGCCCGGGATCTGTCGGAGTGTCTGGTGCTTCAGCTGAGCCGCCGGAAGGACAACGTTCCCTACGCTATGGACATTGCCGCACGGTTCCTCACGGAACTGAGCCGCAGCCACTATGGGCCCATCACCAAGGCCCTTGGGGCCAGTATCTCTGAAATTCAGGCGGCGGAGAAGGCCATCGCTGCCTTGGATCCTCACCCCGGTCAGGCGTTTCAGCCGGCAGAGCCGACCCTCTATGTCCGGCCGGATGTGTTCATTGTGGAGTTGGAAGGGGAATTGCAGGTGCTGCTGAACGAATACTATCTTCCAAAGGTCACTGTGAACCCTTATTACAGCAGTATGGCCAAGGAGAGTGACGATCCGGAGGCCCGCACTTATTTAAAGGAGAAGCTGCGGCAGGCCAAATGGCTGCTGGACAGTCTGGAACGCCGGGGCAGCACCCTGCGCCGCTGCGCGCAGGCCATCCTGGACGCGCAGAGATCCTTCTTTTCCGGGCAGACTGCGGAACTGTCACCTATGAAGCTGTCCTCCCTGGCGGAGACGCTGGACCTGCACCCTTCCACCGTTTCCCGTGCCGTGCGGGATAAATACCTGCAATGCCGTCAGGGAATCTATCCGCTGCGATACTTTTTCAGTCGGGCGGTGGGACAGCAGGGACTGTCCCGTCAGGCGGTGAAGCAGCGGATGCTGCTTCGCTTCAAGGATGAGGATTCCAGCCATCCTCTCAGCGATCAGGCACTTTGCGACCTGCTGGCGGAGGAGGGGATTTTTCTGGCCCGCCGCACCGTGGCAAAATACCGGATCGAGCTGGGAATCGGTTCCTCCACGGCCCGCCGGGCCCGGAACCGTGGAAAATAAGGCATGATGAGTTAAGATCAAAAGACGGAAGGCCCTGGTTAGCGTCCGCTGACACCTATTTAATTTTAGAGGTATGCGTTGATTTGACGCATACCTCTGTTTTTTGCAATGACGGACGTATGACCGGCAAGACAGCCGAAGAGAATTTGGAGTTTTTTGCAAGAGCCTTGTAAAACGGGAATTGAAATGGATTCGTGTTGCGTAAAGTGACGTAAAAATTTTGTAAAAACTAAAAACTTTTCTTGCAATCAAGGTTGTCAGTTTGTATAATAGGCGTATAAATAAAGGGGTGAGCTTTATGGACAATGACGGACTGACCCAGTATATGCGGATCGCAATCTCTGTGGCTGAGCGGATCGCGGCGGGAGAACTGCGGGAAGGGGAAAAAATCTCTGGTCGGTCCAAGCTCTCATCGGAATACGAGGTGTCGCCGGAGACTGTCCGGCGGGCCATCCAGCTTCTCAGTGATATGCGGGTGGTAGCGGTGAAGGAGCAGAGCGGCGTATATGTACTCTCTGCGGACAATGCCAAGCGCTATCTGCAAAACTTTGAGAACAGGGCAGATCTGATGAGCAAACGCCGGAAGCTGCGGGAACTGATCGAGGAAAAGGAGGCGCTGAACCGCCGCATGGGGGAGCTGTGCCAGAGTATTCTGGAGGATACCCTCTATCCTGTTCAACCGGCGGAGACGCTGCCTACGTTTAGCTGCCGGGTGCCGGATGGCTGGTACGGCATCGGAAAAAATTTGGGTGACCTGCGATTCTGGCAGGCTACCGGCGCTACGGTGGCCGCCATCCGCCGGGGCACCACGGATATTCTTTCCCCTGGCCCCTACGCGGAGCTGTACGCTGGGGATACCGTTATTTTTGTGGGCGAGAAGAAAGCGAAGGAGGCGGTGGAACGCTTCCTGAACACAGAGCAGGAAACCGGATCCGGCAAGGGTCCTTAATCGGAAAGGAGCAGTCTATGGTTCACAATCAACTTCACGCAATCGACCTCATCATCATCGCAGCCTACCTGATTTCCATGGTTTTGATCGGCGTGGTGGTGGTCAAGAAAGTTCAGAGCATGGACGACTACTATCTGGGCGGCCGGTCCTTCGGTCCACTGGTGCTGATGGCTACCGTGTGCGCCACCATCATTGGCGGCAGCGGCCTTATGGGCCGGGCGGGCGTGGCCTATTCCAGCGGCTTCAAGGCCATTATGACGGCACTGCCCTATCTTCTGGGTATGTTTATTTTCTCCGGCTTTGCCGGGCGGATCTCCGCAGTGGGCACTACGTTCCATGTGACCTCAATCCCGGACCTTTTTGAGCAGCGCTTCGGCAAGACCACCAAGGTGATTTTAGGCGGCCTGATCGCCTTTACCATGATGGGCACTGTGGCCTCGCAGGTGACGGCCACCGCCACCATCATCAATATGCTGGGCAATGAGATCGGAATTTCCTACGAGATGGGCGCGCTCATCGCCTGTGTCGTGTTTATAGTCTATACGGCCACCTCCGGCCTGTTCGGCGTGATCTATACGGATGTATTCCAGTTTGTCATGCTGATTTTGTTTGTCTACATTCTGATCCCTTCGGCGTCTCTGGTCAAGCTGGGCGGCCTGTCCGTCTTTTTGGAGGGGCTTGCCCCGGAACTGGCAAAGCCCTATCTGGATGGCGGCATCGTGGGCGACATCATCACCTATTTTGTCTTTACTCTGGCGGGGGCGGAAATGTGGCAGCGGGCCTTCGCTGCCAAGAGCCAGAAAGCGGCCAAGGAGGGCCTGTTCCTGGGGACTCTGGCCTATGGCCTTACCATTCCGCTGGTGTGGTTCATGGGCGTGGTGGCACATCAGCTGGTGTCGGCGGAAAAGCTGGCCCAGTACGGCTCTACGGACGCGGTGGTTCCGGCTCTGGCCATTGAGATCCTGCCGGTGGGCCTGACGGGTCTGGCGCTGGCGGGTATTCTGTCCGTCATCATGTCCACGGCGGACAGCTACCTGATCGTCTCCGTGCAGACCTGCGTCCACGATATTTATAAGGTGTTCAATCCCAATATCTCTGAGAAAAAGGAGCTGCGGCTGACCCGCGTGTTCGCGGTGATCCTACCCTTGGGGGCGCTGGTGATCGCCCTGTATATCAAAAATGCTTACAGCATCCTGATGTTCGCGTGGAGCTTTTACGCGGCGGCGGCAGGACTGCCGGCATTTGCAGCGCTGTATTGGAAAAAGGCCACCAAGGCCGGCATCATCGCCGGTATGGTGGCGGGTTTCACGGTCTGTGTAGGCTGGAAGCTGGCGGGGGTGCCCTTCGGCCTCGGGCCTACGGTCCCCGGCGCCATTGCCTGCGCTGCTGCATTGGTTGGAGTCAGTCTGGCTACCTATCGGAAGGCACCGACCCCCTTTCTGGACCCTTATCAGAACGCGGCGGGCCGCTGAACGGTTGATGCCGGTATGAAAATCTGATACCATATTCTCCGGGGAAGATTCCCCGGAGAATTTTTTGTTTTCTACGCGACGGAACGCACAGATTTCTCGTCTATATGGGCAGAGAGACAAAAAGGAGGCACGGCTATGGACGATACGCAGATCATTGACCTCTATTGGGACCGGGATCAGGGAGCCATTACGGCTACCGCCGGGAAGTACGGCAGCTTTCTCCACGCTCTGTCCTGGAATATCCTTCGCAGCCATCACGATGCGGAAGAGTGCGTCAACGATACCTATTTCCGGGCCTGGAACGCCATGCCGCCGGAGCGGCCAAGTGCACTGCGGGCATGGCTGGGGCGGATCACCCGGAACCTGTCACTGGACCGCTGGAAGGCGGGGCGGACCCAAAGCCGGGGCGCGGGTATGGAGACGCTGCTGGGGGAACTGGACGAGTGCATCCCCGACCATCGGGGACCGGAGCAGGCGGCGGAGGAGCGGGTTTTGGCGGAATGTGTCAGCGCGTTTCTGCGGGGACAGACGGCGGATAACCGGTATATCTTCCTGCGGCGCTACTGGTACGGCGAGGATATCGCCGCCATCGCAAAGCGTCTGGATTGCGGCGAGAGCCGGGTAAAATCTGCCCTGTTCCGCACGAGAAAGGCCCTGCGGGCATTTTTGGAAAAGGAGGGGATCGTGGTATGAAAGCAGAGCGATTGTTCCGGGCCATCGGTTTGGTGGATGAGGGTCTGATCGAGGCGGCCGCTGAGACCCCCGTGAAAAAGCGACCCGTCTGGCGGCGGTATGCGGCTGCGGCGGCCTGCTTGATGGTGCTCTGCGGGGCGGGAGCCGCCTATCTGATCACCGGCGGATTTCGCGGCTATGGGGCCAGTGCGGGGGGCAGCGGGATCAACAACGCGGGCGGCGCTGCAGACGCCGTCACCTTTATGTCGTATGCCGGGCCGGTGTTGCCCCTGACCACAGCAGAAGAAAACCCCGGCGTGACGGCGGAACGCCGCACGGATTGGGATTTTACCCCCCGGACAGACCCGGAGGGGTACGATTCTCAGTGGGGCGCTACGGTGACGGACAGCTATGTTCTCCGCAATCCAACCGATACGGATGTGACGCTGACCCTGCTGTATCCCATTGTGGGCGGGATCAAGGATCTGCTTTCCATAGATCCCAGCGTGACGGTGAACGGAGAGAAAGCGGAGACGGAGTTGGTTATCGGCGATTACGCGGGCGGCTTTGGCGGCGCCGGCGGCGGTGACACTTCTACCCTGAATCTGCGATATCCCAGCCAATGGACGGATTATCAGGCGCTTCTGGACGGCGGTGATTACAGAGAGACGGTTACCGGGACGCAAATACCGGCGGATATGCCGGTCACGGTCTATACCTTTACGGATTTTGAAGCGCCCACGGAGCAATATCAGGCGGCTACCCAGGCGGTGACGTTTACGGCAGATGAAACCCGTACCACGGTACTGTCCTACGGCTTTGAGGGGTACGGCTGGGATGAACGCACCGGAGAGATCACTTACAGCTATTTTGTACCTGACGGTCAGCGGCGGAGTAAAACCGACAAGAAGCTGATCGTGATCGGGACGGACCTGACGGGCTATACATTACAAGGCTATCAGGATGGCGGCTGCGATTCCGGCGAGGAGATAGAGGGTGTTTCCTGCACCGTTACTCGGAGTGAGACCACGCTTCATGAGACGCTGCTGACCCTGTGCCGGGAGATCCTTGACACAATGGAAGAAAATCCTGGCTATTACGGCTGGCTCAGCGAGGCGGCGGAGATTTTGAACCCGGAAACTTATTGCTTGCTGGCGGAGCGGGCGTTGGAGCAATACGGCCTGTTGTCGGATAAACCGGTGGACCGTTATGACAGCGGACGGCTGGATGAGCTGATGGACGAGGTGCTGTCTGTGGATCGGGTACTGTATCTGAAAACGGAGGTTACCGTTCCGACTGGCGGTACGGCGGAGGTCACGGCGCAGTACTGGAAGGCCCCCAGCTTTGACTTTGCCTGCTCCGGCTCAGAGCATCGGAATTTACAGGGATATGATCTGATGACCACGCTGGATTCCACTCTGGCCTTCACGGCCCAGACAGCCTCCGTTACCCATGCAGAAAACGTCCAAATCACAGGCCAGAACATCGGTTTTGATCCGGAAAATGGCGTTACGGAGGTGAAGTTGGACCCAAACCAGCCCCATTATTATTTGGAAATTCAACCGGTTCCCAAGGAGACAGATTGACAGACGGAATGAACAGGAGGCACAGCATTGACGCTGTGCCTCCTGCGTTCATCTGTTATTTTTCGTAGAATTTGATCAGAGCCTGAGTGCCCAGATCACCGCAGCCTCGGTCGATCAAGGATTGACAGTTGGAAAGCGCCTGCTGCAAAACATTCAGATCCAGCCCGGCGTTTTCTGCTTCCTCTTCCGCAAGACGCATATCTTTCACAAAGTGCTTCATGAAGAAGCCGGGGGCAAAGTCACCTGTCAGGATCTTCTTGCCCTGAAAGTCCAGCTGCTTGCTGCCAGCGGCTCCGGTGGATACGGCGCCCAGCAAAGTATTCCCGTCTAACCCCTCCGCCTTGGCATAGGCCAGGGCTTCACACACGCCGGAGAGCGCTCCGGCGATCATGATCTGATTGGCCATTTTGGCGTGTTGGCCGCAGCCTGCGGGACCGAAATAGGTGATGTTAGTGCCCATTGCCTGGAAAATGGGAGGCAAGCGTCGAAATCTGCCTGATCGCCGCCTACCAGAATGGAAAGCGTTCCAGCACGGGCCCCGCTGTCACCGCCGGTGACGGGGGCGTCCAGCACTCGCAGTCTCCGGGCGGCGCCCTCTTGGTAGATCCGCTGGGCCAGGGTGGGGCTGGTGGTGGTCATGTCGATGAGCGTCATACCCTTGGCGGCACTGTCCAGAATATTGCCGGGGGCAAAGTAGACCTCCTCCACATCCTTGGGGAAGCCCACCATGGTGATGACCACCTCGCTGGCCTTTACGCACTCCGCAATGCTGCCGTGGGGTACGGCACCCTCGGATATCACGTCTGCCACTTTTTCCGGGTGACGGGCATAAATGTGGACCTCGTAGCCCGCTTTCATCAGGTTCCGCACCATGGCTTTCCCCATGATGCCTACGCCGATCCAGCTGATCCTCTGCATATTGATCCCTCCTGTGTCATTTTTTTCAGCATGACACATTTAAAGAGGAGTGTCAAGAGAAACAACTGTCCTTGTTGCAAATACACATAAAATTGATAGGAAAAGCACGGAAAATTTGACATCTGAAATCTTGACGAATAAACTGCGCGGGACTATAATCAGTCCATCAATTTCGGAGCGGGCCAACGCTTCGGCCATATTGAAAATGCGTGGATCGAGACAAGTACCGTGGCCAAACGGTCACAGCGAGCCGGGGACAGTGGAAGCCCGGTACAACGGGGCGGCGGGAATAACACTCAGGAGCAGCGATCTGAACGGCGACAGCCCAGTAGGAGAGACGCGGCGTGCGGCGTTAAAGCACAGGGGTTTGTTGGAACCCCGCAAAGGGGCTGATTTTCGATCAGCAAGTTAGGTGGCACCACGGATGCGGCAGCGATTCGTCCTAAAATTTTAGGATCGTTCGCTGCTTTTATTTTTTCCGGAGGTGCTTTTTTATGTGCGCAATTATGGG
>ENA-OZDY01000282-OZDY01000282.1-human-gut-metagenome-genome-assembly--contig:-NODE-282-length-23373-cov-5.187280_pt1 | contig 23373 bp, 19 predicted proteins | sample MGYA00245063_ERZ653599 | MGnify/ENA primary metagenome ERZ653599 (study PRJEB26926, sample SAMN06165004) | human gut metagenome | biome: ENVO:00009003; feature: ENVO:2100002; material: ENVO:00002003... | reverse complement strand
ATAAAATACGGCAAACTTCCTCCCTGCCCCGGCGGGTGCTTCCCTCGGGCATAAAAAAAGCGCCTCTGCACAAATGTGCAGGGGCGCTGCTGTTTTTCTCAGCCCATGATGCCGGAAATGAAGATTTCCAGACCGATGCCGATGAGGATGACGCCGCCGAGGACGGAGGCTTTGCCGGAGAGTTTGGTGCCGAACTTTTTGCCGATGGCAAGGCCGGCTTCGCAGATGAAGAAGGTGACGATCGCCACGATGAGGGAGCAGACCAGAGCCATGAACCAGCCGTACTCCGAGATGGTGAAGCCCACCGACAGCGCGTCAATGCTGGTGGCGACGCCCTGCATGAAGAGTGCGCCCGCGCTCAGCTCAGCGGCTTCCTCGGTCTCTTCGCCCTTGATGCCCTCAATGAGCATCTTGCCGCCGATGTAGCCCAGCAGGATGAGGGCGATCCAGGGGATGAACTTTTCAAACGAAGAGAACAGCTCCACGATGGTGTGGACGCAGACCCAGCCCGTCATGGGCATGACAGCCTGAAAGATGGCGAAAGTACCTGCGATTTGGACGCCCCGGCGGCGGGACATCTGCGGGTCATGCAGACCGTTTGCCATCGAGACGGAAAACGCATCCATGGCAAGGCCCACGCCCAGCAGGGCGCTGTTGAAGAAAAACAAAAAACTCCATTCCATAACGATGCCTCCTGATTTGACCGGAATTGGTGGGCAGACAAAAGACCCGGGATCGGCGCGCATTTCGCCAATTCCGGGTCGGATTTTTACAAACTGACTCCATGTGGAATGGGCGTGGTACTCGCACCAAAGCACATGAGTCTCGCAAATGAAAGCAAGCCAGACAGCCGCCCGGGCCGTCATTGTGTTGACTTGCTGCGCTGCCTGCAAAACAGCGCCTGCTACTCCCCCATGAGGATCTTTCTTGTTGTCCGGTTATCGTACCACACAAACAGCGGATTTGTCCAGTATAACCGTGATTTTTTGCAAAAAACCTGCGGGAGAGCACCGCAGAAAGCGTGTACTCCCCCGCAGGGTCAGTTTATGTGTGGAAATGAGGTTTATTCCTCGTCGCCGGTGTCAGCCTCGGGAGCTTCAGCGGCCGATGCCTCATCGGCTGCTTCCATCTCCGCCAGCTGCTCGGCAGTGGGCTCGTCCTCGGCATCGGCCTCGATGCTCTCGGTCTGTGCCTCGTCGTCGTGGTCAGTGCGGGCCAGCACCATCACCTTATCGTTCTCGCCCAGACGCATGACCCGGACGCCGGAGCCGTAGCGGCTCTGGACGGGGATCTCGTTGGCGTGCAGGCGGATGATGATGCCCTCCTGACTGCTCAGCAGCACATCGTCGATGTCGTCCACGATCTTGACGGCTGCCACCTTGTCCTTGGAGGCGTCGTAGTTGCGGATGCCCTTGCCGCCGCGGGCAGTGATGCGGTAGGTGTCGATGTCAGAGCGCCGACCCTTGCCGTTTTCGGTGACGGTGAGCACCGTGCCGCCCTCGCGGCAGATGCAGACGCCGACGACCTCGTCGCCCTCGGCCAGCTTGATGGCGCGGACGCCGTGGCCGCTGCGGCCCATCGGGCGGGCATCGGCCTCGTTGAAGCGGATGGCCTGACCGTTGCGGGTAGCCACGATGAGCATATCATTGCCGGTGGTCAGGCGGGTCCATGCCAGCGCGTCGCCCTCGTTGAGCGCAATGCCGATGAGGCCCGTCTTGCGGATGTTGGCGTACTGCTCCAGCGGGGTGCGCTTGATGAGGCCCTGCTTGGTGACCATGGTGACGAAACCGCCCTTGTTGTCCTCGTCCTTGGGGTAGCAGAGCATATTGGTGACCTTTTCGCCCTCGGCCAGCTGCAGCAGGTTGACGATGTTGCTGCCCTTGCTGGTGCGGCTGCCCTCGGCGATGGTGTAGCCCTTGATGCGGAAGAGGCGGCCCTTGTCGGTGACGAACAGGACATAATCATGGGTAGAGCCCACGAACATCTCCTGCACGATGTCCTCTTCCTTCCGGGTCATGCCGGAAATGCCGCGGCCACCGCGCTTCTGGGCCTGATAGGTGGCCTTGAGCTGGCGCTTGATATAGCCGGCCTCGGTGAGGGTGTAGACGCACTGCTCCTCAGCGATGAGATCTTCGATGTCCACTTCGCCGGTGACGGACTGGATCTCGGTGCGGCGCTCGTCGCCGAAGCGCTTTTTCATGTCCAGCAGCTCGTTCTTGACGATCTCCAGAACACGGGCGTCGTTGGCGAGGATGTCCTCCCAATCCTTGATTTTTGCCTGCAAGCCGGACAGCTCTTCCTCGATCTTGAGGATCTCGAGACCAGCCAGACGGCCCAGCTGCAGCTTGACGATAGCGTCGGCCTGCGGGTCGTCGAAGCCGAACTGCTCCATGATCGCGGCCTTTGCCTCGGCCATGCCGCCCTTGCAGGCGCGGATGGTAGCGATGAGCTCATCCACGATGTCGGTGGCCTTCTTCAGACCCTCGAGGATGTGGGCGCGCTCCTTGGCCTTCTTCAAATCATACTGCGTGCGGCGGCGGACGACTTCATCCTGGAACTCGACGTACTTCTGTATCATCTGTTTCAGGGTCATGACCTTCGGCACCTTATGGTCGATGGCCAGCATGATGACGCCCACGGTATCCTGCAGCTGGGTGTACTGGTACAGCTGGTTCAGGATGACCTGCGCGTTGGCGTCCTTGCGGATGTCCACCACGATGCGCATACCCTTGCGGTTGGTCTCATCGTTCAGGCCGGTGATGCCCTCGATGCGCTTTTCCTTGACGAGGTCGGCCATGTTCTCGATGAGACGGGCCTTGTTGACCATATACGGGATTTCCGTAATGATGATCTGGGTGCGGCCATTCTTGGTCTCTTCGATGGTAGCACGGCCCCGCAGGGTGATCTTGCCGCGGCCGGTGGCATAGGCGGCGCGGATGCCGCTTCGGCCCATGATGATGCCGGCAGTGGGGAAGTCCGGTCCCTTGATGTGCTCCATCAGGCCGGGCAGGTCGATGTCGGGGTCCTCGATATAGGCCACGCAGCCGTCGATGACCTCACTGAGGTTGTGGGGCGGGATGTTGGTGGCCATACCGACGGCGATGCCCTGACTGCCGTTGACCAGCAGGTTGGGGAAGCGGCAGGGCAGGACGCTGGGCTCTTTCTTCGTCTCGTCGAAGTTGGGGTCCCAGTTGATGGTGTCTTTGTCGATGTCGGTCAGCATCTCGACCGCCATACGGCTCATGCGGGCCTCGGTGTAACGGTAAGCAGCCGGGGGGTCGCCATCGACCGAGCCGAAGTTACCCTGACCATCCACCAGCGGGTAGCGCAGGGAGAAATCCTGTGCCAGACGGACCATGGCGTCGTAAACGGAGGCGTCGCCGTGGGGGTGGTAAGAGCCCAGCACCGCACCGACGGTATCCGCCGACTTGCGGTAGGGATGGCTGGGGTCGTTGCCGCGTTCGTGCATGGTGTAGAGGATGCGGCGGTGGACAGGCTTCAGGCCGTCACGCACATCCGGCAGGGCGCGGGCCACGATGACCGACATGGAGTAATCCAGAAACGCCGTCTCGATTTCCTTCTTGACGTCCCGGATGATCATCTTGGTACCGCTGCCCGGTATCATCACATAATCTTCTTCCATTGTTTCCTCCAATTACACGTCGAGCTTTGCGTACTGGGCGTTGGTCTCGATAAAGCGGCGGCGGGGCTCCACCTGATCGCCCATCAGGATGGTGAACGCCTCATCGGCCTTCTCGGCATCCTCGATGGTGATGCGGACGATGACGCGGTTCTCGGGGTTCATGGTGGTCTCCCAGAGCTGCTCCGGGTTCATCTCGCCAAGGCCCTTATAGCGGTTGATCTTCGCGCCGGGCATCTCCTGCGAGAGCAGGGCCATTTCGGCGTCGTTGTAAGCGTATTTGATGGTGCTGCCCTTCTGCACCTTGAACAGCGGGGGCTGTGCCACATAGACATGGCCCTGCTCGATGAGGGGGCGCATATAGCGGAAGAAGAAGGTGAGCATCAGGGTGCAGATGTGAGAACCATCGACATCGGCATCGGCCATGATGAACACTTTGTCATACCGCAGCTTGGAAATATCGAACTCGTCGCCGATGCCGCAGCCCAGTGCCAGCACGACAGGCATCAGCTTGTCGTTGCCGTAGATACGGTCGGCGCGGGCCTTTTCGACGTTGAGCATCTTGCCCCACAGGGGGAGGATGGCCTGAATGGCCGAGTCACGGCCCATCTTGGCCGAGCCGCCTGCAGAATCACCCTCGACGATGAAGATCTCAGTGCGGGTGGGGTCTTTTTCGCGGCAGTCTGCCAGCTTGCCGGGCATCCGGCTGGTCTCGAGGGCGCTCTTGCGGCGCACCAGCTCACGGGCCTTCTTGGCGGCAGCGCGGGCGCGGGCGGCCTGGGTGGCCTTTTCGAAGATGGCCTTGGCCACGCCGGGGTTCTCCTCGAAGAACTCCATCAGCTTGGAGTAGACCATGTTGGAGACGAGGGTGCGAATTTCCGTATTGCCCAGCTTTGCCTTGGTCTGGCCCTCGAACTCGGCCTCCTGCAGCTTGACGGAGATGACACAGATGAGGCCCTCACGGACGTCAGCGCCGGAAAGGTTCTCGTCCTTGTCCTTCAGCAGACCGTGGCTGCGGCCATAATCGTTGAAGACGCGGGTGAGGCTGCTGCGGAAGCCCTCTTCGTGGGTGCCGCCGTCGGGGGTGTTGACGTTGTTGGCGAAGCTCAGCAGCAGCTCATTGTAGCTGGAATTATACTGCAAGGCGATCTCTGCCATGCCCCGGTCGGTCTGTCCCTTGAGGTAGATGACGTTGGGGTGGAGCACCTCGAGGTCGCGCTTCTCGCCCAGATAGGTGACGAAGCTCTTGATGCCGCCCTCGTAGCACATGACCTCGGTGCGGTAGGTGGGCTCGCCCTCCTTGCCGTCCTCGAGTACGGGGGTGTAGAGCTCGCGCTCGTCGGTCAGGGTGATCTTGACACCGGCGTTCAGGAAGCTCTCTTCCCGCAGGCGCTTTTCCAGCGTTTCGAAGTTGTAGACGGTGGTGTCCTTGAACATCTCCGGGTCGGGCTTGAAGGTGACGCGGGTGCCGGTGACACTGGGGTCCACGGTGCCGATGCACTTCAGCGGGCCGTCCGGGTCGCCGCGGCGGAAGGTCTGCTCGTACTCGCGGCCGTCGCGGCGGACGTTGACGGTCAGCCACTCCGAGCAGGCGTTGACGACGGACGCGCCGACGCCGTGCAGGCCGCCGGCCACCTTGTAGCCGGAGTTCTCGCCGCCGAACTTGCCGCCGGCGTGGAGGATGGTATAGACGACGGTGACGGCAGGCAGACCGGTATCAGCCTGGATGTCCACGGGGATGCCGCGGCCATTGTCCGTGACCTGAATGATGTCGCCCTTCAGGATCTTGACCTCGATGTGGTCGCAGTAACCGGCCAGAGCCTCGTCGATGGCGTTGTCCACGATCTCGTACACCAGATGGTGCAGGCCGCGCTCGCCGGTGGAGCCGATATACATACCGGGGCGCTTGCGCACTGCCTCCAGGCCTTTCAGGACCTGGATCTCGCTGGCGTTGTATTCATGGTCCGTCGCAGTTTCTGCGTTGGTACTGGTAATGATTTCCTCTGCCATTTCCTTTCTCCCTTTTGTTTTGTTTCGTTTTTTCGTTACTATTTGTAAAAGCGATCAATCGCTGGTTGGCTTATTCCAGTTTCATCTCCGTGCGCCGTTTGAGCGCAGCCGGCGACAGCTCCGAGAGATAGATCGTATCCACCGGGGAATCTGCCAGCACATAGCTCTGGGGCAGCTCATCGGACAGGCTCACCACCGCCCCGTTTTTCTGGGCGTAGTTCAGAAACTCCCGCCCCCGGGGCGAGATGGTCGTCGTTTCCAAGTTGAAGATGCCGATGATGTCCCGGTCGTTCAGGACATAATCGCGGCCAAGGTGTACATACATTGCATCACACTTTCGTCAGTACGCCGCCGTTCATCCGGTAGACCTCGCCGTCCGTTTTGAGGAAAGCGGTGTCGTCGCAGCTGGTCACGAAGGTCTGCTTTTCCCGCATCCGGGTGAGCAGATACTGCTTGCGGCCATCATCCAGCTCGCTGAGCACGTCGTCCAGCAGCATCACCGGGTGTTCGCCCGTGATGGAGGCAGCTGCGGCGGCTTCGGCCATTTTCAGGCTGAGCACGACGCTCCGCTGCTGTCCCTGACTCGCATACACTTTTGCAGGCTGACCATCCAGAAGAAGGTCCAGATCTTCCCGGTGAGGGCCGCAGAGGCTCTGCCCGGCCCTCAGCTCTTCGGGCATTTTCTGCCGCAGAAGCTGGGCCAGACCGCCCGGCTCAAACTGGGCCGCATACCGCAGGCTCAGCGTTTCCGCCCCGCGGGAAAGCTCCTCATAGTTGGCGCAGGCCAGCGGGGAGAGGGCGGCGAGATAGGCTCTGCGCCGCTGCTGGATGGCCTCGCCCTGCTGGGCAAGCTCCACATTCAGCACTTCTAATAAGGCCCGCTTTTCGGCATAAGGCCGCTCAATGCCATTGGAAGAGCGTCGAAGCAGCGCGTTTTTCTGCTGCAAAGCCCGGACATAGCGGCGGTAGAGGGTCAGGTAGCCGGGGTAGAGCTGGCAGAGGGCAGCGTCCAGAAATTTCCGCCGCCCTTCCGGCGCGCCTTTTACAAGGCTCAGGTGTCCGGGGTCGAAGACCACCGCCGGAAAGCTGCCTGCAAGGCTGGCCGCCCGCTTGACTGCGCCCCCGTTCACCGAGACTGTCCGGCCCGGGCGGGGGGAATCCGGCGCGCCCACCGTCAGGCGGACGCGGTTCGGCTCTTCCTTTTCCTGCTCTTCCTGCTGTGCGCGGAGGGTGGACGCTTTGAGCACGGCGAAGGGTTCGCCCCGGCGCACCAGCTCTGCGTCCTTGCCGCCCCGGAAGCTCTTGCCGCCGGTGAGCAGCCAGATGGCTTCCAGGAGGTTCGTCTTGCCCTGGCCGTTGTTGCCGCAGATGACCGTCAGCTCCCGGCCCGGCGTCAGGCTGGCCGAGGCGATGTTCCGGTAATTTTCGACCTCGAGAGAGAGCAGCCGCATCAGCCGCCCATCCCGATCTCGATGGTCTGGCCGTCCAGCTCCACGGTATCGCCCGGGCGGCACTTCTTGCCGCGCATGGTGCAGACTTCGCCGTTGACCTTCACGGCCCCGCCCTGAACGAGCTCCTTGGCTTCGCCGCCGGTCTCGCACAGGCCCGCATATTTCAGCAGGGCGTCCAGCTTGATGAATTCGGTATGGATGAGGATCTTTTGCATTTTATTACGCCTCTCAGTCGTTTTTGAAGCGGACGGGCAGGACCAGATACAGGAAGTCATTGCCCTCCACCGGCAGCACTTTCACCGGGCTCAGCGGGCCGCTGATCTCCATCCGCACTTTCTCGGTGCGGGCATTGCGCAGCGCGTCCAACAGGTAGCGGTTGTTGAAGCCGATCTCCACCTCGTCGCCCTCGCACTCGGCGTTGAACTCATCGACGACGCGGCCCAGATTGGTCTGGCAGCGGACGACGACTTTACCCTCTGTAAAAGTGATGCGGAGGGGATTTTTTAAACGCTCTGTAATAATCAGAGAAGCGCGCTCGATGGTCTCGATGAACTCCCTGGTGTCGATGGTCACACGGGTGCGGCTGCCTGCCGGAATGACATTGTGATAGTTGAGGAACTCGCCCTCAATGAGGCGGCTCATGATGGTGTAGCCGGCGGTCATGAACACGACGTAGCGGCGGTTGGCACAGATGTGGACCGGCTCTTCGTCGTCGTTGGGCAGCAGATGAGACACTTCGGTCATGGTCTTGCTGGGGACGATGATCCGGATGTCCTTGACGGCAGTGACGGGCCGTTCCACGATGGCCAGACGGTAGCCGTCCAGGGCAACGATGGTCATTTTATCCGGCTCTATCTCAAAAAGTTCACCGGTATGTGCAGGTTTTTTCTCATCCTGGCTGACGGCGTAGAGGGTGCGGTCGATCATATCGCGGAGCACGCCGGTCTTGATGGTCAGGGTCTCCTCGGCGCCGGTGTTGGGCAGCTCGGGAAAATCGGTGGCCGACATGGACTGGATCTCGAACTGTGCCACGCCGCTCTGGATGGTGGTTTTGCCATTATCGGCAGACTGGATGGTGATCTGGCCTGCCGGCATCCGGCTGATCATGCTGCTGAGGAGCTTGGCATTCAGCACGATCTCACCGGGTTCTTTGACATTGGCTTCGATGGTGGTCACGATGCCCATTTCGAGGTCGTAGCCGGTGAGGGTCAGCTGGAAGCCTTCTGCCTTCAGTAAAATGCCCTCCAGTACCGGGATGGTAGAGCGCAGAGTGACTGCTTTGGATACGCCGTCAATGGCTGCACTCAGAAGAGTTTTGTCGCAGATGATGTTCAAATCTTCTTCTCTCCTTTTTTGTGTCAGTTTTGCTGTCGTTCCTCATAGGATCCGATGCAAAAACCTGTTTTCTTTATTGAACTTGTTGTAGTAATCGTAGTAGGGGGTGGGGAAGATGTGGAAAACTCTGCAAACCCTTGCCGGGATGCGGGGATTTGGTTTTCCACGGAGATGTTGAGGAACTGTGAATGGAATGTTGAATCGGGGAGAACTGTGGTTCTTTCCACATCCGCTGTGAAAAACGGAAGTTGAATGTTGAAAACCATGTGGAAAGAGTGGAAAGTTTCGGCCTTTCACCACAATATCTAGGTCTATTTTCCCCTTTTTGTTCCTCTTTCTCCCCATATTTTGGGGTTTGACCCCTGAATGAGTATGACTTTTACACCGGCTCTGGTGCGTTAAGCCTTCACATTTTTGATGATGTCGCTCACCGTCTCCCGCAGGTGCTGGTCATTCTTCATGTCCCGCTCCATGGTCTTGAGGGAGTAGACGATGGTGGAATGGTCACGGCCCGAGAACTCCCGGCCGATCTCCTCCATGCTCATGCCGGTGACCTCGCGCAGGATGTAGATGGCCACGCGGCGGGCGGAGGCCACATTGGCGTTCCGCTTGGTGCCGCGGATGTCGGCAGGGGAAACGTTGAAGGTGCGGGATACCTCGCCCACGATCTTCTCGATGGTGACAGGCACGGGCTGGGTCTCGTTGAGGATGTCCTTGATGGCATTCTGTGCCACGCTGATGACCGGCTGAATGCCCTCGAGCATATAGTAGGCATTGAGCTTTTTGACCGCGCCTTCCAGCTGGCGGATGTTATTTTTCAGATGGTTGGCGATGAATTCAGCCACATCCTCGGGCAGGTCGAGGTGGAGAAGCTCCGCCTTGCGCTTGACGATGGCCACACGGGTCTCGAAATCCGGCGGCTGGACGTCGGCGGTCAGGCCCCACTCGAAGCGGGTGCGCAGACGCTCTTCCAGGCTCTTGATCTCCTTGGCCGGGCGGTCAGATGCGATGACGATCTGCTTGTGGGCATCGTGGAGGGAGTTGAAGGTGTGGAAGAATTCTTCCTGGGTGGACTCCTTGCCCGCGATGAACTGGATGTCGTCCACCAGCAGCAGGTCGGCCACGCGGTACTTCATCCGGAAGTCCTCGGTGCTGCCGGCGCGGATGGCCGCGATCAGCTCGTTGGTGAACTGCTCACAGGTGACATACATGATGACGAAGTCGGGGTGGGTGCGCTTGATCTCGGTCTGGATGGCCGTCAGCAGATGGGTCTTGCCCAGACCGGAGCCGCCGTAGATGAACAGCGGGTTATAGGCTCCGGAGGGGTTGGCCGCAACCGCCTGCGCCGCAGCAAACGCAAACTGGTTGGAGGGTCCTTTGATGAAGTTCTCGAAGGTGAATTCATAGTTGCCCTGCGGGGAGGCGGGGTTCGCCTCGTACTGCTGGGCCAGCACCACTTCGTGGGGCGGTGTGCTGGGGACGACGAGGGTGATGTCCACGTCAAAGCCCAGCACTGTCTTGAAGGCCTCTTTGAGCAGGCCGAGATAACGGTCCGTCACGATCTTGCAGATGAAGTCGTTGCGCACCGAGAGGGTGATATGGCTGGAGTCCTCAAAGCTGATAGGCTCCAACCCGTCGATATAGAGATTATACGTCGGCTCCGCCATCTGCGCCTTGCAGTAGCTCTGGGCAGCCTCTAAAACGTCCTTGAAAGAATCCATAGTACATCCACTCCATTGAAGTTTTCAACAATGCTGCTGATACCAGGTTAGTATACCACAAAAATCCCCCTGCGTCTATATTATATAAGGTAATTTATAATACATAAAAAAGACATACCTGCGTCTGGGAAACGGCCTTGTGTCCAAGGCGGAGAAAAGCCACAAGATATTGTGGATGAAAAGTTTTCCACGGGAAATGGGTGAAAAAGTTGAAAGTTTCTCCACAGAGGTTTTTCAAAAAAGTTTGAAGGAAAGCGAAAAAAATGCTTGACAGAAGGCCATAGTGTGCGATATACTGTTGAATTGCAAGCCTGTCCCCATTTTGGGACCAGAATAGACCCCATACCGGGGACGAGTTTTTACGGAGGAAATACACCATGAAGAGAACTTTTCAGCCCAAGAAGCGTCAGCGCAAGGAAGTTCATGGCTTCCTGACCCGCATGAGCACCAAGAACGGCCGCAAGGTCATCAACGCACGCCGTGCTAAGGGCCGCAAGAGCCTGACCGTCTGATCCTGAGCAGTATGCATCAGGTCCGGCGCAGAATGGAATATGCGCAAAAAGGCCGCTGATATTGGATTGGCGGTCTTATTTTTTTACCCGGCATTCGGGAAAAAAGGCCGGAAAGCTGCGGTGAATAGTCGCATTGCCTAAAAAAACTGTCAAAGATTTGGCAGAGAAAACGCCCGGATGAGCTTTTCATGTCGGCGTTTTTTTGCTATACTGAACACTGAGCATTGCTTTTTTCCGGGCGGTGCTCCCACATCACCTGAAGGGAGGCGCACAGGATGCGCTATCGTCCCATCCGCCGCAACGGCGAGTTTGGCCGCGTGTATGCCCGCGGCAAGTCCTATGTCAACCAGGCGCTGGTGCTCTACGTGCTCAAAACGCGGAGCAAGCGCACCCGGGTGGGCCTGACGGCCACCAAAAAGATCGGCCACGCCGTGCAGCGCAACCGCGCCCGCCGCGTTATGAAGGCCGCCATCGACGAGCATCTCGACTACAACATCGGCGGCTATGACCTCGTTTTCGTGGCCCGGGGCATGACCCCCCGGCTCAAGAGCTGGCAGCTCAGCGCCATCGTGGCAAAGCTCTTCGCCCAGGCCGGCCTGCCGGATAAGGCAAAGCAGCCGGGCGCAAAGCCCCCAGCCACCCTGCCGCCGGTCCGGAAGCCCGAGGCGTGAGCATCTTTCAGAAAGCCCTCTGCGGGCTCATCCGGCTCTACCAGAAGTTCATCAGCCCGGGGCTGGGGCGGAACTGCCGCTTTTCGCCCTCCTGCAGCCAGTACGGCATCGAGGCCATCCGCACCCACGGCTGCGTCAAAGGGCTGCTGCTGACGGCGTGGCGCATCGCCCGGTGCAATCCGCTGGGCCGCTGGGGCTACGACCCCGTACCGGAAAAGGGCCGCTGGAAAAATCCGGCCCGGCATCTCTCGGCCTCGGCTCTGTTTTCCACCAGACACGAAAAATAAGTGGAAAACCTCTTCGCCGATGCTCTTTGGAAGAGCGCTGAAGCGGGGAAGACCTCTCCGTCACGGCTTCGCCGTGCCACCTCCCCTGGCGAGGGGAGACTGAGAGGAAAAGCTATTATTAATGCTTCTTGTGACGTGCTGAACTGTGGGCGGCGTGTCCTACGATAAAAATAACCGTCCCGCACCACAGGCGGGGCAGAATGGACAGAGACATGAATATTTTGTACATCCTCGGTGTACCTCTCGGCTATGTGATGGAGTGGATCTACAACCTCATCCCGAACTACGGCTGGGACATCATCATCTTCACCATCGTCATCCGCCTGCTCAGCATCCCTCTGCAGCTCAACCAGCAGAAGAGCATGGCCAAGATGTCCGCTTTCCAGCCGATGATCGCCGACATCCAGAAAAAGTACAAGGACAAGCCCGAAAAGCAGCAGGAAGAGCTGCTCAAGCTCCAGCAGGAGTTTGGCTATAAGCCCACCGCCGGCTGTATGCCCATGCTGGTCAACTTCCTCGTCATGTTCGGCGTCATCGAGGTCGTGTACCGCCCGCTGCAGCGCATCTTCCACATCGGCGCCGACGCCGTTGCCGCCGCAGGCGATGCCATGACTGCTCTGGGCATCAGCTTCACGCAGGTGACCCGCGACACCAATATCATCGCACAGGTGCTGGCCGGTGAGTCCACCGTCACCTCTGTGTTCACCGCAGACCAGCTGAACACCATCACGGAGTTCGGCCAGCACATGGACTTCTTCGGCATCGACCTGACCCGTGTGCCGCAGTACAGCCTGGCAGCGGACAACCTGCCCCTGCTGATCTTCCCCATCCTGGCTGTCGTCACCATGTTCATCTCCACCCACATCAGCATGAAGGCCTCCGGCCAGGAGATGCAGGGCAGCATGAAGCTGACCATGTATATGATGCCTCTGATGTACGTCTTCTTCTGCTTTACCGTTCCCTGCGCATTCTCTCTGTACTACGTCATTTCCAACATCGTGATGACCGTCCAGACCCAGGTCATGCGCAAGATCTATGACCCCGAGAAGATGAAGGAGCAGGTCAAGGCCGAGATCGCTTCCCGCAGGAAGGAAGAGAAGCGCGGCGTGAAGAGCACCACCATCAAGGTCCAGGACGAGAAGACCGGTGAGGTCGTGGAAAAGAACATCTCCGCCAGCGAGATGAACAAGCGCCGCCTCGAGTATGCCCGCCAGCAGGATGCTGAGCGCTACAAGGACGAGCGCACTGTCCCGCTGAGCGAGCTGCAGAACAAAAAGGAGGATTGACGGTTATGATCCGTACGCAGGAAGCGACCGGCAAGACGGTCGATGAAGCACGCACCAACGCCTGCGCTCTGCTGGGCGTGGAAAAGGACGACATCAACGTCAGCTACGAAGTGCTGGAAATGCCCCAGAAGACCGGTTTTCTGGGCCTGAAGCTCACTCCCGCCAAGGTCCGCGTCAGCGTCGAGCTGCCGGACGAGCCTGTGGCAGCTCCTGCTGCCCCCGTTGAGGAGCCCGCTCCCGTTGTGGAGGAGAAGGCTGCCCCTGTGGCGGCTGAGCCTGTCGTCGAAGAGACTGCCCCGGAAGCTCCCGCTGCTGTGGAAGAGCCTGCCGCTCCCGCTGAGGAAGCTGCCCCTGCCGAAGAGCAGGCTGCTCCCGCCGCAGAGGGCGAAGAGGTGGAGGTCCCCATCAACATCGAGGAGAACGCCAAGGTCAAGGCCGCTGTGGACTACCTGCAGGAAGTCATCGAGAAGATGGGTGTACAGGACGTCAAGTTCAGCGCTGTGCAGAAGGGTGAGGCTACCATCATCCGTCTGGACGGCGAGAAGATGGGTGCCCTCATCGGCCGCCGCGGCGAGACGATGGAGAGCCTGTCCTATCTGGCAAGCCTCGTGGCAAACCGCCTCGAGGGCGACTACATCAAGCTGGGCCTCGACGTGGCCGGCTACCGCGACAAGCGCGAGAGCGACCTGACCGCACTGGCACAGCGCATCGGTGCCAAGGTGCGCCGCACCGGCCGCAGCTTTGCTATGGAGCCCATGAACCCCTACGAGCGCCGCATCATCCACTCTGCCATCGGCAAGATGGAGGGCGTCCGCAGTGAGAGCAAGGGCGAGGGCCGTGACCGCCGTGTGGTCATCTACTCCACCGACCCCAACGCTGTGGCTGAGAGCGCAAATGCACGTCCCCGCGGACCCCGCGGCGGCCGTGACCGCAACGGCAATGGCCGCAATGGCGGCTATCATCGCGGCGGCGAGCGCCGTGGTGACCGGAATGGCCGCGGCCCGCGCAATGGCAATGGTGGCCGGGGCGGTTACCGCTCCAATGTGCCTGAGCGCACCTACACCCCGCGCGATGCCGAGAATGCTGCCCCTGTGGCACCCAAGCGCACCGAGCGTGTGGATGACTTCGCGGATCTGAGCTTCGGCAAGATTGAGCTGTAAAAGCTGAAGGATAAGACCCTCTCCCGCATGGCGGAAGCCGTGCAGGGGAGGGTCTTTTTTTGTACGAGGCACACTATAAATTTACACATCTTTTGCATGAAGATGGTTTACGATGAAAAGTGAATCTGAAAGAATAATTTCGAAAGAAAAGTCGTTCTTGTCGGAAAATTGGAGAATATGCCCAATTCCGGAAGAAATTTTTCTCCTACTTGCACATTGTAAAACAATGTCGGCAAGCCTTATACTAGAGCTACAAATGCTTCGGAGTGTATACCAAGCAAAAAAGAGAGGAATTATTATGGAACAGAATAAGATTTCCCGCCGTAATTTCCTGCGCGTGGCCGGTGCATCGGCTACCGCCGCCGCAATGAGCGGTCTGGTCCCGGCTGCTTCCGCTGCCGGCATCAAAGACCTGTGGAGCATGGACCTGCAGATCCTTGCCACCAGCGATACCCACGGTAAGTTTGACCCCTGGGATTACGCCGCCAACAAGGCCGACGCCTCCGGCAGCGTGGCCCAGCAGGCAACTGCCATCAAGGAGAACCGCACCAAGACCACGCTGGTCGTGGATGCAGGCGACACGATTCAGGCAAACTCCGCTGAACTGTTCCTGAACGACGATGTCCACCCCATGATCGCTGCTCAGAACGCCATCGGCTACGATGTCTACGTCACCGGCAACCATGAGTACAACTATGGCATGGCCACGCTGGAAAAGGTGCTCTCCCAGCAGAAGGCCAAGGTGCTGACCGGCAACGTCTACAGCCCCGAGGGCAAGCCTCTGGCGGACGGCTACACCATCATCAAAAAGGGCGGCGTCAAGATCGGCGTCATCGGTATGGTCACTCCCAACATCACTCGCTGGGACGCCAAGAACCTCGAGGGCTGGACTGTCACCAACCCGGTGGACGAGAGCCGCAAGATCATTGATAAGATCAAGAACGATGTGGATGTCATCATCGGCGTTATGCATATGGATGTTGACAATGAGTACGGCGTCTATGGCTCCGGCGTCACCGACCTGGCAAATGCCTGCCCCGAGTTCGACGTCATCGTCGCCGCTCACGGCCACAAGAGCATCCCCAACAAGATGATCAACGGTGTGCTGGTGGTCGAGAACAAGAATGCCGGTGCCACCGTCTCCGACATCCACGTCTATCTGGAGCGCGGCCTGAACGGCAAGTGGAAGGTGAAGGACCGCACCTCTGAGAACCTGATCATCAAGGACTACGCTCCCGACCCCGAGCTGACCGCTCTGCTGGCAGAGTACGACCAGCGCGCCAAGGACGACGCCGTGACCCCCATCGGCCAGCTGGTCGGCGGTGATCTGGCCCCCGAAAACGAGATCGACTGCCTGCCGCAGGCCATGGTGCAGGATACCGCTCTGCTGGACTTCATCAACGAGGTACAGATGTACTACACCGGCGCTCAGGTGTCCGCAACGGCTCTGACCTCCATGACCTCCCAGATGCGCGAGGGCACCATCCGCAAGTGCGACATGGCAAGCATCTACACCTACCAGAACACCCTGTACAAGCTGCAGATGAACGGCTGGCAGCTGCGTCAGTTCATGGAGTGGTCTGCTGCCTTCTTCAAGACCTGGGAGCCGGGCGATGTGACCATCGCATTCGACTCTTCCGTCCGCTACTACCTGTATGATGCCTTTGCAGGCGTCAAGTATGACCTCGACATCTCCAAGCAGCCCGGCAACCGCATCCAGAACCTGACCTGGATGGATGGCCGTCCGGTGGAGGACGATGACAGCTTCGTGGTGGCCGTCAACAACTACCGTGCCACCACCCAGCTGCTGGCTTATGCCGACATCTTCAAGGAGGGCGACGAGCTGCCCAAGCTGCTGGAGATCGACGTGCGCGGCGATGTGGGCGGCATCCGCGAACTGCTGGGCGAGTACATCCGCACCGTCAAGGGCGGCACCATTGAGCCGCACGTGGACAACAACTGGAAGCTCGTGGGCGACAACTGGAACGCTGCTGACCACGAGAAGGCCGTCAAGCTGCTGCGCGAGGGCAAGCTGGCTCTGTCGGAGAACGCCGACAGCCGCACTCTGCCCGGCAAGGCCATCACTACGGCCGATATTGCCGCATTCTGATTTTTCTTTCACACGCAATGGGGTGTGCAGTCTCTTAGGGGCTGCACACCCTTTTTTGCGCAGCATATTTCTTTTTTTGGCGGTTCGTGGTAAAATATACTGTATTCATCTGCGCATAAGGAGGGGAGAAGATGCAGCATTCGACCATTGCGGCCATTGCTACCGCTCCGGGTGCGGGCGGCATCGCCATCGTGCGGCTGTCCGGCCCGGAAAGCTATGAAGTGGCGGCGAAGGTGTTCCGACCGGCAAACCCGGCTAAAAAGATCGCGGACGCCAAAGGCTATACGGCCATGTTCGGTGCGTTCGTGGAGGGGGAAGAGGCTTTCGATGAGGGTGTGGCGCTGTTTTTCCGCGCGCCCCACAGCTACACCGGCGAGGATGTGGTGGAGCTTTCCTGCCACGGCGGCAGTGCAGTCGCCCGGCGGCTGGTAGAAGCCTGCATTGCGGCGGGGGCGTCGCCTGCCGCTCCCGGCGAGTACACCCGCCGCGCTTTCCTGAACGGCAAGCTCAGTCTGACCCAGGCCGAAGCCGTCATGGACATCATCTCCGCCGATGGCCGACAGGGGGCCGCGCTGGCAAATGCCTCCCTGAACGGTGCGCTGGCCCGGAAGATAGCGGCCCAGAAAGATGCTCTGACGGCCTTGCAGGCCCATCTGGCCGCCTGGGTGGATTTCCCTGAGGAAGATGTCCCGGAACTGAGCCAAAGCCATCTCTGCGACGTTTTAGGCGGGGTAGAGCAGGAGCTGGACGCCCTCATCCAGAGCTACGATGCGGGCGCTGTCCTCCGCGAGGGCGTGGACTGTGCCATCGTGGGCAGACCCAATGCGGGCAAATCCACCCTGCTCAACCTGCTGGCCGGGTTCGACCGGGCCATCGTCACGCCGGTGGCCGGAACCACCCGCGACGTGGTGGAGCAGGCCGTCCAGCTGGGCGACATCCGGCTGAATCTCTTTGATACTGCCGGTCTGCGTCAGACGGAAGACGAGATCGAAGCCGAAGGCATCCGCCGCAGCTGGAAGAAGCTGGACGAGGCGGGGCTTATCCTCGCCGTCTTCGACGGCTCGGAGCGCCCGACCCGGGAGGACCTGGAGCTGGCTCAGCGCTGCGCGGGTCGTCCGGCCATCGCGCTGGTCAATAAGGAGGACAAGCCCACCCGGTTCGACGCCGAGCTCATCGCACCCTATTTTGCGATGGTGCTGCCGGTCTGTTGTCAGGAAGAAGGGGCGCGGAAGGTCATCGCGGCGGCGGTAGCCCGCCTGCTGGGGACCAGCCAAATCGACCCTCACGCCGCCAGCCTTTCGGGACAGCGGCAGCTTTCTGCCGCCACCCGCGCCCGGGATGCCGTAGCCGGAGCGCTGGACGCCGCGCAGGGGCTCGGGCTGGACGCTGTGTCGGTCTGCGTGGACGACGCGCTGGATGCACTTTGCGAGCTGACAGGGGAGAACGCCTCGGAGGCGGTCATTAACGAAGTATTTGAAAAATTCTGCGTGGGGAAATAAAAAACCATTTTACACAGGGCTAAGTTCTCTTTTGCGCACCAAAAGAGAACCAGAAAACCACCAGCGATTGAGAGGCTCGGCGGTGGCGAAGCCATGAAAGCCCCAGTGGGGCTTTTAAGCCGACAGTCCGGTTTGCGAAGCAAATGCCGCGTGTTTAGCGCGGCAAGGACAGGGAGGCACGAACTAGGGGTTGCTCGCCCCTTTCAGACCCCAAAGGAGAAGTCGAAACGGAAAAAAGCTAGCCGCTTCGCTAAACGCTTTTTTCTCGTTTCTCTGATTTACGGCTTCGCCGAAGATTTTATGTTGCAAATAGAGGAAAGTATGAACCATTTAGGAGACTACGACGTTATCGTCATCGGTGCCGGCCATGCGGGCATTGAGGCGGCCCATGCTGCCGCGATGCTGGGCGCAAAGACGGCGGTGTTCACCATGAGCTTGGACGCCATCGGCAATATGCCCTGCAATCCCAGCATCGGCGGCACGGCAAAAGGCACGTTGGTACGCGAATTGGACGCTCTTGGCGGCGTGATGGGCCTTGCGGCAGATGCTACCTATTTACAGAGCCGGATGCTCAACAAGGGCAAAGGCCCCGCTGTCCACGCTCTGCGCGTCCAGACCGACCGCAAGCGCTATCATGAATATATGAAGCACGCCCTTGAGCTGACGCCGGGGCTGGCTATTCATCAGGCGGAAATCATTTCCATCGAGGTGGAGGACGGCCATGTGAAGGGCGTCGTCACCCAGCTGAACGGGGAGTATGGCGCAAAGTGCGTGGTCATCGCCACCGGCACCAACCTCGGCGGAAAAATTTTTGTGGGCGATGCATGGTACGCCTCCGGCCCCGACGGGATGCACGCGGCCAACGCCCTCACCGAGAGCCTGAAAGCCGCCGGTCTGCCGCTGCGCCGCTTCAAGACCGGTACGCCTGCCCGGGTGCATCGGCGAAGCATCGACTTCGCCAAACTGGAATGCCAGCCCGGCGACCCGGACAATGAACTTCAGCCTTTCAGCTTCATGACCGATGCGCCTATGCACAACAAGGTGGAGTGCTGGATCGCCTACACCAACCCTGAGACGCACAAAATCATTCTGGACAATATCCAGCGCAGCCCACTCTACGGCGGTATGATCGAGGGCGTCGGCCCGCGCTACTGCCCGTCGATCGAGGACAAGGTAGTGCGGTTTGCAGGGAAGGACAGGCATCCCATCTTCGTGGAGCCCTGCGGTGAGAACACCGAGGAAATGTATCTGCAGGGTGCGTCCAGCAGTCTGCCGGAAGATGTGCAGAATGCATTCTACCGGAGCATCAAGGGCTTCGAGAATATTGAGATCATGCGCCCGGCCTACGCCATCGAGTACGACTGCGTAGACCCCACCAGCCTCGAAGCCACGCTGGAAAGCAAGGTGGTGCGGGGCCTCTACGGTGCGGGACAGTTCAACGGCACCTCAGGCTACGAGGAAGCCGCCGCGCAGGGCCTGCTGGCCGGTCTGAACGCTGCCCGGAACGCATTGGGCGAAAGCCAGCTCATCCTGCCCAGGCAGTCGAGCTATCTCGGCACACTGGTGGATGACCTTGTGACCAAGGGCGTCATGGACCCCTACCGGATGATGACCAGCCGCAGCGAGTACCGCCTGACCCTCCGTCAGGACAACGCCGACACCCGGTTGACGCCCATCGGCAGGGAATACGGCCTCGTGCAGGACGACCGCTGGACAAAGTACCAGCAGACGCAGGCTGTGCTGGACGCAGAGCGCCGCCGTCTGCATGACGCCCATCTGCGCACGGCGGACCTGCGCGCCGCGATGGAAGCAGCGGGCCTCGCCCCGGCGGCGGAGGGCGGCATTGCCGAAGAGCTGCTGCGCCGGCCGGAGATCGACTATCCGCTCATCGCGGGCATGATCGGCTGGGGTGAGGGCATCACGCCCATGCTGGCCGAGCGTCTGGAAACTGAAATCAAGTACGCGGGTTACATTGCCCGGCAGGACCGGATGATACACGAGGTGGCCCGCCACGAGAAGACCCTCATCCCGGAGGATTTCTCTTACACAGAGCTCGCCGGCCTGACGCTGGAAGCCCGCGAGAAGCTGGCCCGCATCCGCCCGAAAAACTTGGGGCAAGCGGGACGCATTCCCGGCGTGTCGCCGTCGGATGTGGCACAGCTGAGTATTGCGCTGGCGGCAAATCAATCGAAAGCGTAATAGCTGATGCAAAACGGGGCGTGCGAAAAAGGGAAACGACATTGCGCGCTTGTGGCGCGGGGGTAGAGCGCGGTTACGCGGGGTTAAGTTCTCTTTTGCGTGCCAAAAGAGAACCAGAAAAGCACCAGCGATTTCGACGCGCTGGATCCACGAGAAAGGGGCTGCTCGCCCCTTTCAGACCCCGAAGGAGTTGTCGAAACGGAAAAAAGCTAGTCGCTGCGCTTAACGCTTTTTTCTCGTTTCTCCGATTTGCTGCTTCGCAGCGGGTGTTACGCCCTCGCAGGGCGTGAAGTTCAGCAGAAACGTGAAATCTTCGGCGGAGCCGTAAATGGGAGAAGCACAAAAAAATGCGTTTAGCGAAGCGGCTAGCATTTTTGGGCTTCGACCTCATCTTTGGAATCGTTAAGGGCGAGCAGCCCTTAACTCGTTGCGGGGAGAGTGGAGTCCAGAGGTAGGGAGGGGGGATTCGAAACACCCCTCCCTATCTCTGGCCCGCGCGGAGCGCAAGCCGCTTGACCGAAAGAATAAAACCCGCCCCGCGCCACCAGCGCGCACGCCCACTTTCACTTAAAGAAAAACCTCTTCCGTGACAATATGTATCCTCCCCGGTTTCGCCATCAGCTCCTCCTCCGTCAGCGGCGGAGCCTTCTCCGCCCAGAGCCACCACCCGGCCCAGAGGACGGGGACCGCCGCTGCACAGAGCGCCAGCGCCGTCCAGCCCTCCCAGAAGATCGTCGTCCATTGTGTTTCCTGTCGCATGGCTTTTCGCCTCCTTCTGGCCCCAATATAACGCACTCCGGGCGAAAAATGAGGCGAAACGGCCCGCCTTACACACAAAAACATCCCGGTTTGAGCCGGGATGTTTTTCTAATTCTGGTCATGGCTCTTCCCCACCCACGAGCAGACGACTCCGCACACAAGGCTGGTGGTGATCCCTGCCGCAGCGGCAGTCAGCCCGCCGGTGAGGATGCCGATGGCCCCTTCCTCTTCGATGGCCGTCCGTACGCCTTTCGCCAGCAGATGGCCGAAGCCCAGCAGCGGCACGGTGGCCCCGCACCCTGCGAACTCCGCCAGCGGCGCATACCATCCCACCGCCGAGAGAATGACGCCCGCCACCACATAGCCCGTCAGGATGCGGGCCGGGGTCAGGCCGGTGAGGTCGATGAGCAGCTGGCCGATGACGCAGATGCCGCCGCCCACCACGAAGGCCCAGAAGTAATTCATCTGTTTTCCTCCTTCTGCTGCGGGCTGCGCAGCTCCACGAGATGGGCGATGGCCGGGATGCTCTCCTTCTGCAAAAAGGTCGTCTGGCTCATCAGCGCACCGGTGGCGATAAAGAGCACCCGCTTCTGCGTCCCCTTCTCGAGGCGGGGCAGGATATGCCCGCAGAGGACGGAGGCGCAGCAGCCCGGGCCGGAGCCGCCGCTCTTCACGGTCTGCTCGGCGGCATCGTAGAGGATGCAGCCGCAGTCCACATGGTTCTTGAGCAGAAGTCCTTCTGCCGCCAGCAGGTCGCGCAGGAGCTGGCTGCCCACATGGCCGAGGTCTCCGGTGTAGATGCGGTCGAAGTCCGCCGGGGCGCTGCCGGTGTCCTTCAGATAGTGCAAAAGGGTCGCGGCGGCAGCGGGGGCCATAGCCGCACCCATGTTGTTGATGTCTTTTATTTTATAGTCCTGCACCCGCCCGAAGGTGGCGGCGCAGAGCTGCACACCCTCACCGGCGGGCCGCAGCAGGCAGGCACCCGCCGCCGTAGCCGTCCACTGGGCGGTGGGCGTGCGGACAGCGCCGTAGCTCAGCGGCGTGCGGAACTGACGTTCTGCCGCACAGAAATGGCTGGACGTCATGGCCAGCAGGCCGTCGGCCATGCCTGCACTGCACAGCGCCGCTCCGAGGCCCAGCGCTTCGGCCATCGTGCTGCAGGCCCCGAAGAGGCCGGCAAAGGGGATGCCCAGCTCCCGCAGGGCGTAGCTGGACGCGGTACACTGGGCCTGTAAGTCGCCCGCCAGCGCGAGGCTGACGTTATCCGGCGTCGTCTCAGCCTTTTTGAGGCAGAGCCGCGCCGCCCGCAGGGTCATTTCTTTCTCGGCGGCCTCCCAGTTGGACTGGCCGAAAAAGTTGTCGGCGCTCAGCTCGTCGAAACAGGCTGCAAGGGGGCCTTCGCCCTCCTTTTTGCCGCCGATGGCCGCATGAGCCGCCACGACGGGCGGCGTCGGGAACAAGAGAGTGTCTCCGCGTCGTGCAGCCATCACAGTTTCCTCCTTTATGGGGCTGATTTTATCTGTTTTTTGTGGTATACTGAATTTTAGTGTGAAAGTGCAATTTCCGCGCTTCCTTATGCGTATCCTTGGCAGGGGGACTTTTACTGAAGCAGCCAGTAGACGCTGCCGTAGAGCACCGCCGCCAGCGTACCGTACACGATGACCGGCCCGGCGATGATGAACATCTTCGCGCCGGTCCCCAGCACACGGCCCTCGGTCTTGAACTCGATGGCCGCACTGACCACCGCGTTGGCAAAGCCCGTGATGGGTACGAGGGTGCCTGCGCCCGCTTTCGCGGCCAGCTTCTGGTAGAGGCCCAGCGTCGTCAGCAATGCCGACAGCGCCACCAGCGTGCAGCTGGTGAGCGTCCCGGCCAGCTCTTTGTCGAGCCCCATGGTCAGATACCACCCGCGCAGCACCTCGCCCAGCAGGCAGATGCCGCCGCCCACGCCAAACGCCCAGAGGCAGTCCCTGCCCAGCGGCGAGGGCGGGCCGACCCGGCGCACCCTGCGCCCGTATTCCTCAGCCGACATTTTCATCCTGTTCGCCTCCCGGGAATAGGATGTCCGCCCGTGTGCAAAAATATACATACCCTCAACAAGAAAGAAGGTCCATTATGAACCCCTCTGCTCCTCATCCTCACCGCCGGCGCCTTACCCGCGCCGAGGTGCGCCGCCGCAGACGTAACCGCGCCATCCGCCGGGTGGCCGGCCTTACCGTGATGCTCTGCGTCGCCGCAGGCGGCGTCTCCTTCCTGCTCACCCGCCGTGCCGTCGTCCCCAGCGCTTCGGCGGCGTCCGCCATCTCCATGCCGGCCCAGAGCATCGCCGATCCCACTGTGAGCTCCGCCGAAAACACCGCAGCGCCTGCCAACGCCCTTGGCCTCACCGCCGACGAGGCCTGCGCCATGCTGGCCGACCCGCTGATGGTGCTGGTGAATCACACCAGCAAGATGCCGGACGACTATACTTTCGATACCAAGGAGTGCGGCTCTGCCACCGCCGTCAACAAGACGCTGCAGACCGTGGCCTGCGATGCCTTCCTTGAGATGCAGAAAGCCGCTGCCGCCGACGGCGTGACCGTCTGGATGCAGAGCGGCTACCGCAGCGTCAAGTACCAGACCAGCCTCTACGAGCGGAAGACCAAATACTACCTCGACAAGGGCTACGACAACGCCACTGCCAAGGAAAAGGCCGCTGCCGTCGTCAACCCTCCGGGATACTCCGAGCACAAC
>ENA-OZDY01000267-OZDY01000267.1-human-gut-metagenome-genome-assembly--contig:-NODE-267-length-24615-cov-7.275896_pt1 | contig 24615 bp, 19 predicted proteins | sample MGYA00245063_ERZ653599 | MGnify/ENA primary metagenome ERZ653599 (study PRJEB26926, sample SAMN06165004) | human gut metagenome | biome: ENVO:00009003; feature: ENVO:2100002; material: ENVO:00002003... | reverse complement strand
TGTCTCTGCGATGTTTTCTGGTTTTCGATATACTGTTTTACTGCTTCCAGCGGAGCACCGCCCACCGTTGATACAAAATAGCTGTTTGTCCAGAGGGTCGGCATTTTCGTTTTCAGATAGGGAAATTCCTGTCTTAAAATTCTGGACGTATAGCCTTTGAAAGATTTTACAGCTTTGTGGATTCCAAACTGGGGATCTACTTCCAGCAGCATATGAACATGATCTGGCATGATCTCCATTTCCAGAATGTCTACAGAAAGATTTGCAGCATACTCTGTGAGCAGCTCCTTCAGCCGGACATCCACACCGTTCGTTAATACTTTTCGTCTATACTTTGGGCACCATACTACATGGTACTTACAGAAATAGACGACATTATTGTTTGATTGATATGTTGTGTTCATATTTGTATTATACGATATTTTATTGATTAATACAACTGTTATTTTGTCCATCTTCAATTACTTGCGTAAATTCGATGGACGCGTCTTATTTTGTGTCTACCGCACTTTTATCCACTTTCTGCGGTCTTTTTTGTCAACGCTCCGCTCTACATATCCTTTTTCCTCCAGTCTGCGACCCAGCCGGCGGAAGCATTTTGGTCTTTGCTGCCAGCTCTGAGCTTGTAATTTTTCCGTTTTCTCCTACACTACGGCTTAAACGATCCATCCTCTGTCATCCGTATCCATTTGTTTTTTTCTTCGATATTCCGTTGGTGTCCTCCCATAATATTTCTTAAATGTTTTGCAAAAATAATCCATATTTTCAAATCCCGTCTCGCCGGAAATTACAGTTATCTTTTTCTCCGTCGTGGCCAGAAGCTTTGCAGCCTCCTGCAGACGATACTTCACCAGATAATGCACCGGCGTATCGTGAAGATATCTTCGGAACAGATTCAATGCCGTACTTTTGCTCACCATAGCCTGCCCGGCGATATCCTCCAATGTAAGATTATGTCGGAAATTTTGATGAATATATTGCATCATCAGCTGTGTTCTTCCCTGTGAGGATGCCGTATTTTCTCTTTTTTTCTGCAGCACTTCCGAATCCATGTGCAAATAAAGCAAGTGCCACAATTCCTGCGTCAGAAATAAAGTAACCAGTTCCCGGTCTTTGTCTGATTCCTGCGCTTTGAGAATTTTCTGCATGAGCTCCAGTGCTTCTGCCTGCCATTTTATTTCCCTGCAAAAGACAATGCAGTCCACCTTACACGCCTGTATCGGTGCAATGTATTTTTTGTAAATCAGGCTGTCTGCCGGAGCGAGAAATGTCGGTTTCAGAACGAAATTTGGCACAATCGCATGGCCTTCAGAAAAATAGCGATGCAAAATCTTTGAGTTAATAAAAATGCCCGTTCCCTGTCCCAGTGAAAACTGCTTTTCGCCAACCCAGAAGGTTGCTGTTCCCTCCTGTACAAAAACAAACTCAAACTCCACATGCCAGTGCCATTCTACACAATGAAAATCAAACAACGCAAGATCGTCGTAATACAATTGAAACGGATATTCACTGTTTCCATGCTGTATCGTTTCCATCATGCTTTCATCCGTTTGGATCTTGTTATAAAATGTATTAAATTCCATCTTTCCCCGCCTCCGTTTTTCAGGCACGCCCCTCTCTATTTTACGATATTATACAATAAACAGACGATATATTCCAGTGAAAGCGACACTATTTTACGTTATTATACAAAAAGAATCGTTGTCGCTCCATGGAACACGGTGAACGGCAACGAAACGAACACTACGGCCGCAGCAGTTCTGCCATTTTAAAAAACGGAGTATATCATCATGAAAAAGAACTACCACAAAACCTTAATTGCCTGTTATCTTGGATTTATCACGCAGGCAATTTCTGCAAATTTTGCACCTTTACTATTTCTTACCTTTCACAGAACTTACCATATTTCTCTTGGAAAAATTGCGTTTATCTCGACAGTATTCTTTTTCACACAACTTCTTGTCGATTTGTTCTGTGCCAGATATGTCGATAAAATCGGTTATCGCAGGTGTGTCGTTGCTTCTGAGATTCTTTCCGCCTGCGGCCTGATTGGACTTGCCTTTCTGCCCAATATTCTGCCAAATGCCTATGCAGGAATTTTGCTCAGTGCCATGATCTATGCCGCCGGAAGCGGACTGATTGAGGTTCTTGTCAGCCCAATCGTAGAGGCTTGTCCGTTTGACAATAAGGACAGCGTTATGAGTCTGCTTCACTCCTTTTACTGCTGGGGGTCTGTAGGCGTCATCTTACTTTCCACTGCTTTTCTGGCAGTTTTTGGTATGGAACGCTGGCCGATCCTCGCATGTATCTGGGCTGTACTTCCACTGTACAATACGTTTAATTTCCTTTCCTGCCCGATTGAATCACTCACCGGAAGCGAAGAAGGACTTACCATTCGTCAGCTGTGCCGTCTTCCCATTTTCTGGATTTCCCTTGTTCTTATGGTCTGCGCCGGAGCAAGCGAGATTTCGATGGCGCAATGGGCTTCCGCTTATGCCGAGTCTGCATTAGGTCTCTCAAAAAGCATTGGAGACATTGCAGGACCGTGCCTGTTTGCTGTGATGATGGGCATCAGCAGAACCTTCTATGGTAAATACGGGGAAAAAATTGACTTAACAAAATTTATGATCGCATCCGGTACACTTTGCCTGATCTGTTATCTGGCTGCAGCTCTCGCACCATATCCTCTTTTAAATCTTATAGGCTGCGTTGTGTGTGGTTTCTCTGTAGGAATTATGTGGCCGGGAACCATCAGTATTTCATCCTCTAAAATTCCACTCGGCGGAACTGCACTGTTTGCACTTCTCGCCATGGCCGGAGATATGGGCGGTTCCATTGGCCCATTTGTTATTGGATTTGTCACACAAAACACCGGCGACGATCTGAAGGCAGGTATGCTGGCCGGCTGCATTTTCCCTGCTGTACTGATTTTGTCTGTTTTTCTGCTCCGACAAAGGAACGCAGAGCAAAAATAAGCACCGAAGAGATACTGTAACGTGTCTCAGACACACTTCTTAGAAAGGAGATAGGATGATGGATTTTTCCTGGTTAAATGAAAGCGAATTAAAAAGAGAGGAAGAAGGCAAGCTTGTCATCTTTGCACCGGCTGGGACAGATTTCTTCTGCAACAACGGCACTGTTTCGGAAGAAGGCATTACGCCGGAATCACTGCACAATGCACCCTATTATTATACGGAAATCGAAGGCGATTTTGTTCTGACTGTCAAAGTTTCTCATGACTTCAAAGACATCTATGACTCTTCTTCTCTTATGGTCATGGAAGATCTGGACAACTGGGCAAAAAGCTGCTTTGAAAAAACCGATTTCGGAACTCATGCCGCTGTCAGCGTTGTGACGAAACAAGGTTATTCTGACGATGCCAACGGAAGTAATATTTCCGGAAATACCGCATGGCTGAAAATTTGCAGAGTGAAAAATTCCTTTGCTTTCCATTATTCTGAAGACGGCATTCATTATTTTATGACAAGATTTTTTAATCTTTCCGGTAAAAAGACCGTAAAAGTAGGGCTTCTTGCCCAGGCGCCGCAGGGAAATGGTGGCAACCGGATTTATGAAGATTTGCATATTGAGAAGAAAACAGTAAAGAATATCCGCTTCGGAGAATGAAATACCCTGAGTTCTTCTATTTTAAAAGGAGTCGGACAGTCCGACTCCTTTTTTCACTTCCCGTCGATATTTCTTACAACTCCCGAGAACAACAGCGATCCGTCCTGCCCCGTAACAAGAAACAGGAATGGACGATCCAGTACGAAATCGATTTCGTCGTCCGGGATTTCTGCTGCGGTTTCTGAAACGCCAAGTTCTGTATAGGCTGCTCCGGTTACTCCGTTTTCATCAATTTCGAGCATGGCGGCGTGGTCTGCTTTGCTCAGGTATAAGCCATTCCTGTTCTCTGTTAATGGACTGAAATCCGCCAGATCCGCATCCAGTGCATCCGTTACACCAAGTGCACGCACCGTTTCGATCAGGTCTGTTTTCTCCGATACTTTAAATTTAGGAACAGACAGATTCACCATAGGGGAATACCAGTTATCACTGCTTTCATCCCGCCGTATAACCTTCATCAGATCCGGCGATGATACCAGTTCACTTACATCTGCATTTTCATCCGGAAGCAGGAAATACATAGAGCCGCTGTCCTGAAGGCTAAGACCGATTGCCGTAAATTGTTCTCCCTGGTAGACATCCATCCGTTCCGTTTTTTTCATCATATCCACATCGGTGTCTCCCGCAGTTCCGTGGAACGTTTCCTTCTCTGTATTCACTTCCCAGAAATTTTCCCTCCACATCGCCTTATAATAGATGGTAGATACAAGCTCAAACACGGTATCCGGTGCGATCGCCATGTCTTTCGTATATTCCTTCAAAAGCCCGCCGGTATTATTATCCGTCCAGGTCTGCAATGCCTGATCCATTTCTTTTGATCCTGGCGTTCCTCTGAATGTCGATGCATAGTACTGCTCCGCCAGCCGCTGCAGCGTTGTGTCATTGTATGTTTCCTCCTTGTCCAGCCACAGCGAATTTGCCAGCACACTTTTCAGCGCAGGCGTATCTGCATAATTACTTTCCCAGAGCGAAGAAACATTTTCCCGCAACGTATCCATATCCTGAGCACCAAGCATGTCGAGAATCTGCTGCCGTGTATTTCCATCTGAAGTTTCCGCCAGCATCGCAAATGCGATATACAGATTGATCGGCGAGCAGACGGTATTTTCATTTTCCGAAACCAGCATCTGTTCTATCAGGTTCTGATAATACGCATCCATTCCTGTCTGCAGTTCTGCTGATTCTGCTGTCAGCTCCCGGTACGAATCCCACCAGTCCCAGTGTGCATCGCTTTCCATAAATTTCTGCGCATCCATCGTCCGCGCCACAGATGCCGGATAAGCCGCCAGAACCGTCGTTACCCCCGACGGGTAACGGACTGCAGAACCCTCCCGACCGTTTCTCCATGTCATAACCCCCAGCACAGCTCCGCCAATGATCACCGCACAGGCTGCAGTGGCCATCCATTTTTTCCACGCAGCCCTTCGTGAACGCTGATATTTCCCCGCTTTTTCCACCATACCAGGATCCAGATTTCCCAGCGTTTCAAATAATTCTTCTTTCTTCATACTTCGAACCCCCTTTCCGTCAAGTGTGTATGCAGTTTCCCACGGATCCGGTTCAGCGTAACTGAAACATAGTTTTCGCTTCTGCCCAGACGCCCCGCGATTTCGCTGATACTGTCCACATACCAGTACCGCAGGACAAACATGCATCGTTTCTCCTCCGGCAGCTTCTGCAGAAACTGATTGATCTCCGCGATCAGTTCTTTCATCTCCCACTGCCGCTCAATATTATCTTTCCCCGAAACGCATTCTTCCAACTCGTCCAACACCGCATCAACCTGACTTCCTCCGCGTTTTCCGCGATGCATTTTTCTATACAGATCAAAAGAAAGATTTCTTGTTATCTTTCCAAGAAATGTCGATAACAGAGACGGCCGGTGCGGCGGCATGGCATTCCACGCATGAAGCCAGGTGTCATTGACGCATTCTTCTGCATCCGCCGGATTCTTCAGAATATTCTGTGCAATAGATGTACAGTATGCACCATATTTCATCGAGGATTCGCTGATCGCAGCTTCATCTCTGTCCCAATACAGCAGGACAATTCTTTCATCTTCCATATGGAACTTCCCCCTTTCATCTATCATCACGCTGTTCTGCAGAAAATCTTACACTTTTCGAAAAAAAATTCAGGTTCGAAAAAGGGCGCAGCCGAAGCCACGCCCTTCTATTCTTTTTTGTTTTCTTTATGCCAGAATCGGTTTTAAAGCCTCTGCGAGTTTTTCTTTCTCAGCTTCTGCCTCTGCCAGATCCTTGCCAAGTGTTGTGTAGTATACTTTGATCTTCGGCTCTGTTCCGGACGGGCGGACGATGACGGTTTCACCGTTTGCCAGTTTGTAGATCAGAACGTTTGCGGATGGGAGTCCGGTCTCTTCTGGTTTCTCGTAATCGGTTACTTTGACAACAGCGGAACCTGCGATCTCGGTCAGCGGCTCTTTTCTGAGGCCATCCATGATGCCTGCCATCTTGTCCATGCCGCTCAGGCCCGGGAACTCGAAGCTGTCTACTTTGTTCAGGTAACGGCCGTACTCAGCATAGATCTCTTCCAGTCTCTGTTTCAGAGAGCTTCCGATGCTTCTGTAGTAAGCTGCCATCTCACAGATCAGCATGGAGCCGATGACTGCGTCTTTATCTCTTACGTACGGTCCTGCCAGGTATCCGTAGCTCTCCTCGAATCCGAAGATGAAGCGGTCTACTTCGCCGTCTGCCTCAAGGTTTGCAATCTGATCGCCGATCCATTTGAATCCGGTCAGAACGCTGCGGAGCTCTACGCCGTAGTGCTCTGCAACTGCATCTGCCAGCGGTGTGGACACGATGGATTTTACAGCAACTGGTTTCTCCGGCATGGTGCCTTTCTCGATGCGGCCTGCGCAGATGTAGTCGAGAAGCAGAACGCCGACTTCATTTCCGGTTACCAGTTCATAGCTTCCATCCGGGCATTTCATGGCGATACCAACGCGGTCTGCATCCGGGTCGGTTGCCAGCATCAGGTCTGCGCCGGTCTCTTTTGCAAGATCCAGGCCTTTTTCCAGTGCAGCAAAGATTTCCGGGTTCGGATAGCTGCAGGTGGTGAAGTATCCGTTCGGATACTCCTGCTCCGGAACGATGGTGATATCAGTGATGCCGATGTCTTTTAATACACGGGTAACCGGTACAAGACCAGATCCGTTCAGCGGGCTGTAAACGAGTTTCAGTCCAGCGGTCTTGCAGAGACCTGGACGAACCTGACGGGATTCGATGGCTTCGTACAGTGCATTCTTGCAGTCATCGCCGACGAAACGGATCAGTCCCTCTTCTACTCCCTGTGCAAACGGCATATATTTTACGCCGGTCAGGATATCGGTTTTCTGAATCTCTGCGTATACGATTGCTGCAGCATCATCGGTCATCTGGCATCCGTCCGGGCCGTAGGCTTTGTAGCCGTTGTATTTTGCCGGGTTGTGGGATGCAGTTACCATGATACCTGCGTTGCAGTTGTAATAACGGGTTGCAAAGGAAAGTGCCGGTACCGGCATCAGTGCATCGTAAATTCTGACTTTGATTCCGTTTGCAGCCAGAACGCCTGCTGCTGTTTTTGCGAATACATCGCTCTTAATACGGCTGTCATAGCTGATGGCTACGGTCTGGTTTCCGCCCTGTGTTTTTACCCAGTTTGCAAGGCCCTGTGTTGCCTGACGCACTACATAGATATTCATACGGTTTGTTCCTGCGCCAAGTACACCACGAAGTCCTGCGGTTCCGAATTTCAGAGATACAGCAAAACGGTCCTTGATCTCCTCATCGTTTCCTTCAATCCGTGCCAGCTCCGGGTTCAGATCTGCGTCTTCCAGATCAGCTGCCAGCCATCTCTTATACTCTTCCAGATACATATCTTTTTTTCTCCTGTTCTATTCTTTATTTGTAACTATTCAGCGCCATGCGAAAGAGAAGAAAATCGTGAATCATGCTTGCATGAATGCGCGGTTTTCTGGAATTTCATATGGCGAGAAGCAACATCGAGATGCAGCGCAAGCGGAATCGAGATGGGGTTCTGAATAGTTACCTTTCTTTTATGTCTCACTCTTATGTCCCCATGTAGCGCCACATAAATGTATGTATAGTCATAATATACCATAACTGTCCCAAAACAGCAATTATTTTTGGTAATTTAAGCAAAATTTTACCGATTCTTTTTCTCTTTTTTCGACTCTGTCCGCCGTTTTCAGACAGAATTAGCTAAAACTCTTTTCGTCCAGCCATATCTTTTTGTCATTCGAATATAAAATTCCCGCTGCAAGTTATCCTTGCATTTTTCCATAATGATAATATTATTGTTCCAACTAATTTCTCGCACCAGTGGTGCGAGTTTCTATCCTTCCGACAACTTTCCATTCCGACAAGCTCTGGTAATTATGATATCGCTTAGTGGGTTACAAAAGCAGAAATCTGCACGTCTCGCGAAAACGCAAATTTCTGCTTTTGTTATGGTATTTATATTAGTTTTTATTCCTCTCCCGGTCTGTGATTGTAGTCAAATCCGCATTTCTCCAAAAACGCCCGCGCAATCACGGTTGCACCGATCTGGTTCGGGTGAATCCGATCCCATGCAATGTAGGAAGAATGACGGTATTGGAAGTAATCATTAAAAACAGCCTGCAGATCGATAAAACAGCAGCCATATTTTTCGGCCAGCTCACGGCAGATTGCCCCATACGTATCCATACGTTTTCTCATCCAGTCCTCTGCATTTGGCTCCATATAATATGGGGTCATGAGAAAAACACCTTTTACGTTATCTTTTACGGAGAGAATCATCTGTTCGACGTTAGAACGGTACTCCTCCGGAGATACCTGGACATCCGGCATAGCCGGGCTGTCGAACTGTCTCCAGACATCGTTGATACCGATGCAAATAGAAACCCAGTCCGGGTTCAGGGAAACAACGTCGCGGTCAAACCGCTGCAGCAGATCGCGGCTTGTGTTTCCACTGATACCGGAGTTTGTCACACGAATGTATACCTCCGGGTAAAATGCAGACAGCATGTTCTCAACAATTCTGACGTAGCTCTTTCCGACATTTTCAAATAAACCTTCCCCCACCGGCTGTGCACTCTCCATATCCGTTACGGAATCCCCTGCAAATACAATCCGGTCCATGTGTTTAAAAATCATTTTTTTGCCTCCCATAAATTTAGAAAAACCATCTGAACCCATTATAGTCTTACAGTTTCGACCGTGCAAGGCAAATTTTGTGTAAAAAAATCCGGCCGCGAAACACTGTTTTTCAGTGCCCCGCAGCCGGGAATTTCATTTTCTTTTCTTACTCAATTCCATCCATATACGCATTGTAAATCGCCGGATCAATATTCTCTTTGATCGACTCATACACGCTCTGGGATGCCTCGCGGATGTCAGCTCTTGTCTGGTCATCGAGTGTCAGAATCTTCGTTCCGCTCTCCTCGATTTTCGCGATCTTGTCGACAATACGGGCATCGGACTGCTCTCTTGCGTACTCGGTCGCAATCTTTGCGGCCTCGGTCATGATCTCCTGCTCGTCTGCAGGCAGATCCTGGAAGAAATCATCGTTGACGATCAGGGAAATCAGATGCGGCAGATGGTTCGTTTCCACTACGTAATCCTGCTGCTCATACAGATTATTCGAAACGATGACCTCATACGGGTTCTCCTGCGCATCAATCGTGTGCTGCTGCAGGCCGATGTAAACCTCACTGAAGCTCATCGGCGTCGGGTTGGCACCGATGGCTTTCCAGAATGCCAGATGGTAGCTGTTCTCCATGGTACGGATCTTCTGGCCCTTGAAATCCGAAAAGCTGTAAACCGGCTTATTCGTACTCATGACACGAAATCCCTGATCCGCCATACCGAGCAGGTGATAGCCGCCCTCTGTGTAAACATTGCTGATCAACTCGTAAAACTCCGGATTATCAATCTTCTCACGGCATTCATCGAGAGAATCAAACACACACGGCAAATCAAACACGGCAAGATCCCCCATAAAAGAAACCTGCGGTGCCGTATTCTGTACGACAAACGGAATATCGCCGTCAGCACACGTTTCCAGCAGATCGCGGTCGCCGCCAAGCGTTGAGTTTGCGTAAACCTGAATTTTCATCCTTCCATCGCTCAGCTCTGAAATCTCTTCCGCAAACTTCTCAGCGAAGATCTGCGTTACCGTGTCCTCCGGGCTCGCCGTTGCCAGCGGCCAGGAATAGCGCTGTGTCGTCTCTCCATCGGAAGAGCCGCAGCCGGCAAGCGATGCGCCAAGCGCAATGACAGCGGCAAGTGCCGTCACTTTTCGGAAAAGCTTTTTCTTTTTTGTCATCTTTTTCATTGTCCTTCGCTCCTCCCTATAAAATTCCAATCGAAATCGCCGGAATAAATGTAATCAGCAGCAGTGCCGCGAGGAAGAAACCGATCATCGGCATAGCCTTCTTTGCGATCTGCATGACCGGAACCTCGGTCAGGGAGCTTGCCACGAACAGGTTGACGCCGATCGGCGGTGTTACGAAGCCGATCGCAAGGTTGACAACCATGATCACACCAAACTGAATTGGATCCATACCGATTGCCTGTACGATCGGCAGAAGGATCGGGGTCAGAATCAGGATTGCCGGTGTGGTATCCATCACCATTCCGACAATCAGCAGGAATACGTTGATGATCAGAAGGATCGCAACCGGGCTGTGGAAGTTGTTCAGGATAAACTCGCTGACCGTCTGCGGTACCTGCATCAGCGTCAGCACACGGGAAAATGCCGTCGATGCCGCCAGAATAAACAGGATCGGGGTGAAGGTACGAATCGCCTCAACCAGAATGGACCAGATGCCGCGGATGCGGATACTCCTGTACACAAAAAGGCTGATGATCAATGCATAGAATACGGAGATAACAGCCGCCTCAGTCGGGGAAGCGACACCGCTGTAGATACAGCCAAGGATGATCACCGGGCTGAGCAGTGCAAAAAAGCTCTCTTTTAAAACGCGAAGCAGGCCTTTGTCATGCAGCACTTTGACTTCTGCATGGATCTTCTCTTTGTCCTCCCCATACCGTTTGCAGTGATAAACGGCATAAACCATCAGCAGCAGACCGATCATCAGACCCGGTACAATTCCGGCAAGGAACAGGTCACTGACCGAAGCGCCGGAAGCCATACCGTACATGATGAACGGAATACTCGGGGGAATGATAACGCCAAGGCCGCCGGCAACTGCCACAATCGCTGTGGAGAATGTCAGATCATAACCAAGGGTAGTCAGAATCGGGATTGTCATGCTTCCGACAGCGGCAACGGTCGCCGGAGCGGAACCGGAAATCGCACCGTAAAAAAGGCAGGTGACGATAACGGCGCACGGCATACCTGCGGTGAATTTTCCGAGAAAATAGGCAAAGACATCAAACAGTTTTTTTGAGATGCCTCCCTTAGCCATGATGATACCGGAGAGGACGAACATCGGAACTGCCAGCAGAGGGAAGGAATCGAGTCCTCCGAACATGGCACGGATCAGATATTTGGCTCCTACCGTAAAAGACGGGTCAAACACCGACGGAAGCACAGATGTGATTCCAAGGGTAATCGATACCGGAACAGCGATGACCAGCAATGCAACAAAAATCAGAAATAATACTACGACTGGCATTAGCGTTCCTCCTCATTCGAATTTTTAATCGTATGGATGCGGTTGTCGATACCCGCGTTCAGGGCATTTTCTGTGGAGTTATCTGCTCCGGCATTTGCCTCGATGAAGGACTCCGGCGTATTTCGCTCCGGATGCGCCGGGTCGAAAACACTCTCACCGCGTGCCACACGGAACTCGATCATCCACCGCTGCAGAACGCGGAATGCAACCAGCACAAAGGAGACGAGCGGTGCTGCCTGGATAAAGTACATCGGAATTTTGCAGGCCGGGGAAAGCTGGCCGCTTTTAACTGACGACATCATATAGGAAAAAGCAAACGGAATCATATAGATGAAAAAAATCAGTTCAAATGTATGATTCACAATTTTGAAGATGGCTTTTCCTCTCCGCGGGAAAATCGCAACAAACTGCTCAATTTTGATGGAAAGGCATTTCTTGCTGCAGTAGCTGACGCTTAAAAAACCGCACCAGATAAAAATATATCTGGTCAGCTCTTCCGACCACGACAGCGACATGCCAAGAACGTAACGGCAGAAAACCTGAACTCCCATGATCAGCGTCATGGCGATCAGACCGATCACAAGAAGAAATTCTTCGAGGTTTTCATCCAGCCAGTGAAATACTCTCTTCATAAAAGGCATACCTCCGTTAAATTTATAACAGAACAATAATACAAAAGGGACATCGGCATCAACAGCAAAGCTAAAAATACCGGTGTCCCCTAAAGAAAAAACGGTTACATGGCTTTGTGAAGCAGATCCAGAACGGTGCTCAGATCATTCACACCCATCTGACCCGGTGCGGATGCTTTCTTTGCCGCGCCGAAGGTCATGGAAGAGCCAAACACCTCACCGCAAAGACGGCTGATCACGCCGGTGCCTGCCATCGACATGGTGATGATCGGTCTGTCCGCATAATTGGTGGTCATTTCCTCTGTTGCCGCAAGCAGGGTCAGAACGTCTTTCTTATTCTGCGGCATAACAGCGATCTTCGGAATATCTGCGTTCATATCCTGCATTTTGCGCAGTCTGTAGATGATGTCTGCTTTTGCAGGAGTTTTGAAGAAATCATGGTTGGAAGCAACAACCTTTACGCCTGCTGCGTGTGCACCGTCGATGATCTTCTTTACAATGTCATCTCCGGTAAAGATCTCAACATCCACCAGATCCACATATCCGGTCTGTGCTGCTTTGATGTTCAGCTCCGCATAGGCTGTCGGCTCAATCGCTTTTTCACCGCCCTCTTTGGAGGTACGGAATGTCATCAGAAGCGGAATATTGCCGAGTGCTTCGCGGAGGTCTTTTAACACGTCCTCTACCTGTGCAAAGTCGAATACACCCTCGAACCAGTCTACACGCCATTCTACAACGTCAACCGGAATCGAATGGAAAGTTTTTGCTTCTTCGATGATATCGTTTTTGGTAACGCCTACGATCGGAACGATGATCTTCGGTGCACCGGCACCGATTTCAATATCACGAACTTTTACTGTATTCATGTGTTTTTCCTTCTTTCTTCAATATTAACCCTAACTTTTCTTTTGCAGGCTTTTCTTTTTCACGCCCGGATTCCCTGGTACTTCGTACTCCCGCAATCCTTAACCTCATTTTAGTTGTCCTGCTGTGCAAGTTCAACCATTTTTTTATAGCGAATGTTTACAAACAGTCCAAGCGCAACACCAACTGCGGTCAGAACGATGTTCATGGTCATAACGCCGGACGGCTGCATTTTAGATGCTGCGGTCAGGATGGTGTAGTTGCAAAGAGAAGATGCAATCATAACCAATGCGGTTACGGTTCCTTTGATTTTCGGGAACAGCATATTGCAAACGGAAGTTGCGATCTGAAGCAGTCCGCCTGCGCCTGCCCATCCGATAATGAAAGCACCGGCAATCATCAGCGGTTTGCTCTGTCCCATCAGGACAGCAATCATAGTTACAAGGCAAATGGCCGGGTAAACAACGATGAAACGAACATCTTTGATTTTTCTGGTCAGGAACGCTGTTACGATCAGTGCCAGCATGGTTCCTGCAGAATAATAGGTCTGCATGATGGACGGATCAGCCCAGCCTACATTCTCTTTTGCAAAGTTCTGTGCACAGTTCAGCCACAGCTGGAATGTACCGGTGCAGGTGAATCCGATCAGGATCATGGCGATGGATTCGAAGGAGAAATGTGTATGTTTCAGACTGTCGATCAGGCCCTCTTTTTTGCCGGATGCTTTCTGGTCAGCGTCTGGCAGCGGGAACAGGAATACCAGTACAAAAAGTACGATATAAGCGATTCCGCATCCGTAGAATAACGGATTGTAGGAGGTAAGGCCTGCTGCTGTAGAAGTAACAGCTACACCAAGAACAAATGGAAGCAGCATCTGAGCAATTGCGATGAAGAATTTGATTCCCATGGTAGCAACGCCAGGAGCTTTGTAAATAATCTCGGATACTGCCGGGTAAATACCGGTATCCAGGAAGGAGTTTGCGATACCGCCGATGATGGCGCATACGTAAGCGATGGTGTAACCGCCGTGTGTTCCTGCATTAAATGCAAGAGCAAGGCCGATCAGGTAAATTGCATAGGAAGCACTTCCGATTGCAGTGGAAATGCGGCGTCCGAGTTTGTCGGACAGAGGACCTGCAAATGGCAGTGCGATCAGACGGCCAAGACCGAGTGCTGCGGAAATTGCGGTAATTGCCATTGCTTCCACTCCCCAAGCTGCTGCCAGAGCCTCTTTGATGACTGCCTGGCCCAGGATGGAGCATCCAACACCGTGGATAAAGTAGTTCAAGTACAGAATTAATGCACTTGGCAGGTATTTCTTGTTCATGGTTTCTCTCCTTTTTAAATAGATTATGTTGAGGTCAAATTGTCTTTTTCCTCTGTTCGGTTCATCCTTTTGTTTTGTCACAAACAACAGATTACCAGTTTCGTGAATGTTAAAAAAATAACATTTGCCTTTATTTTAACAGTGAAAACGTGTACGGTCTAATGCTTTTAAAGGAAAAAACCAATGCATTGAATGCATTGATGTGGTATACTTGAGTTATCATAATAAGAGGAAGCAAAGACTTTCTTACGGAACCATTTTTTCAGGAGGAAAATCCACATGACACTGAATCAGATTCTCTATTTCCGAAAGGTTGCCCGGCTGGAAAATTATCACCAGGCGGCGGAGGAACTTTATATTTCCCAGCCATCCCTGAGCCGTTCCATGGCTGCCCTTGAAAGTGAGCTTGGGATCACACTGTTTGAAAAGAAAGGGCGCGGTGTTGTCCTTACCAATGCCGGCCGCCTTTTTCTGGAGCATGCAGACCGGATCGCAGGCGACTGTGACATTGCGGCAGGCAAGATGAAAGAGCTCGCCTCCGGTGGCGGCAAAATCAACATCGGTTATATTTTTCCACTTGCCGGACATTATATTCCGCACAATGTCCGCACCTTTCTGGACAAAGAAGAAAACAAAAACGTTGCCTTTAGCTTCTGGCAGAACCATACCCCGGCCATTGCACAGAAGGTGAAATCCGGTGAACTCGATCTTGGGTTTGGCGGCTTTTTAAAGCGCGATGACATGGAGTTTTTTCCGTTGATCCAGCAGCCGCTTGTCATCGTGTCCCCGGAACAGCATCCGATTGCCGATGAACCGGAGGTTCCGCTTGTAAAGCTTACCCGTTATCCGGTGATCGGCTACGACCGCGCCTCCTGGATGGGAGCTTATACCGGTCATCTCTACCGAAAATATCAGCTTCATCCGAATATTATCATGGAATGCCCGGATGAATATTCGATTGTGGCACTGGTGCGTGAAAATTTCGGTATCGCGCTTATGCCGCGAACCGATATTCTGGAACAGGCAGACGGCATCCGTATCCATACGCTGAACGGTCTCGAGATTTATCATCAGACTTTTATGTTCTGGATGAAGAACCGCTACCGGCTTCCAGCTGTCGAACGGTTTACCGAATACATGAAACAGCACGCTGACATTATCGAAGAGTCCAGAAACGATAGCGAAAACGTATCAAAAGTTTATCTGAAAGATATTGTTAATTTTTAGTCGAAAGAGTTATGATGGATTTGTCACAAACAGAGGATTACCGCTCATGTAATGAATAAGGAGAAATTTTCATGAAGAGTGCTTACCCAAAAATTTTCGAGCCAATTACCATCAAACGAACAACGATTAAAAACCGTATTGCAATGACCCCGATGGGAACCAACTACGGTGAGACAAGCGGTGAGATGAGTAACCGTCATATGAATTATTACTCTCTCCGCGCAAAAGGCGGCGTTGGTCTTATTATTCTGGAGAACGCCAACATCGAGTACCCGGTCGGTTCCAACGGAACCAGCCAGATCCGTATCGACCACGACAGCTTTATGCCGCGCTACTATCAGTTAGTCGAAAATCTTCATAAAAACGGTGCTACCGTAGCAATTCAGATCAACCACGCCGGAGCTTCCGCATCTTCCGCAAGAACCGGTATGGAAACCGTTTCTTCTTCCAACATCCCGACAAAAGCCGGCGGAGAAACCCCTCGCCCGATGACAAAAGAAGAAATCATGACAACCGTGAAAAAATACGGCGAGGCTGCAAAACGTGTGCAGGCCATCGGCTTTGATGCCATTGAAATCCACTGCGGCCACTCCTACCTGATGAGCCAGTTTATCTCCCCGTATTACAATAAAAGAACCGATGAATTCGGTGGTTCTGTAGAAAACCGCCTGCGCTTCCCGCGTATGGTTCTCGAAGAAGTACGTAAAAACGTCGGACCGTGGTTCCCGATCATCGTCCGTATCTCTGCTGAGGAGCGTGTTCCGGGAGGAAATACTCTGGAAGATACCCTCGAGTACCTCGAGTACCTGGATGAGTTCGTAGATATGTATGACGTATCCTGCGGCCTCAACCCATCCCTGCAGTATCAGATCGACTCCAACTTCCTGCCGGATGGATGGCGTTCCTACATGGCAAGAGCCGTAAAAAATAAATTCAAAAAACCGGTTATCAATGCTGGTAACTACCGTGACCCGAAGGTCGTTGAAAAAGTTCTCGAGAGCGGCGATGTAGATATCGTCGGAATGGGACGCGGCCTGATCGCTGAGCCGAACTGGGTGAAAAAAGTTGAGAACGGTGAGGAAGATCTTCTTCGGAAATGTATCTCCTGTAACGTTGGATGTGCCGGAAACCGTATCGGCGTCAACCGCCCGATCCGTTGTACCGTAAACCCGGCTGTTCCGGAAGGCGATATTTACAAAGCACTGAAAGTAAATAAAAACTGCAACGTTGTTGTTGTCGGCGCCGGTACTGCCGGTATGGAAGCAGCCTGCACCGCAGCAGAAGTCGGATGCAACGTTTTCGTACTCGAGAAAAACGACCACATCGGCGGTCTTTCCACTTTCATCTCCGATCTTCCAAGCAAGAGCCGTATGAAAGATTTCCCGAAATACCTTGAGGCAAGAGCTGCAAGACTGAAAAACCTGTATGTATTCCTCAACACGGAAGCTACCGTAGATAAAATCAAACAGTTCAAACCGGACATCGTTGTCAATGCTACTGGTTCTGTTCCGCTTGTTCCGCCGATCAAAGGCCTGAAAGAGAACATCGAAGCCGGAAACGTAGATACCATCTTTGGTATGATCAACAATGTAAACGCTGGAAAATATCCGGAAGAAGCCTGTCAGGGCAAGAAAGTCGTTGTAGTCGGCGGCGGTTCCGTAGGACTTGACGTTATCGAGTACTTCGCACCAAGAGGAGCTGAGTGCACCATCATCGATATGCTGCCGCAGATCGGTATGCTTGCAGACCCGATCACCAAATGCTCCATGCGCGAAACACACGACAAATACGGCGTAAAAGAATATGTCAACACTGCTCTTCAGGAAGTAAAAGAGAATGCATTCACAGTAAAACTTCCAGACGGAACCATTCAGGATCTTGAATTCGATTACGGATTCAACTGCCTTGGAATGCGCTCCAACAACCCGGTTCTGCCGGAGATCCAGGAAGCATTCGCTGATACCAATACTTATGTATACACCATCGGCGATTCCGTACGCGCACGCCGTATCATGGAAGGTACCATGGAAGGCCGCGCTATCCTGAACGTACTGGAATCCCAGGGATACCTGCATCTGGAGCCGCTTGAGTAAGTATCGACTTTAAGCAGCCCGACAAAAAACTGTATATCATCTGCTGCGCTGCCTCTTTTTCAAACCGAAACAGCGCAGCATGAAAAAAGAAAAGAGGAAAATATCATGCCAAACGTAACAGGACATACTGAATTAGTTGGATTAATGGCCTACCCGATCCGTCACACCCAGTCTCCGACAACCCACAACCTTGCATACGACAAAAATGGTGACGATGTCATCCAGCTTGCTTTCGAAGTTGATAACGATTCTTTAAAAGATGCTGTGCAGAGTATCCGCGCGCTGAAAATGCTCGGTTCCAATATTTCCATGCCAAACAAAACTGTTGTCCACAAATACCTGGACGAAGTAGATGAAGCAGCTAAGTTATGCGGCGCTATCAATACCGTAGTCAACCTCCGCGACGAAAACGGTCAGGTAACCGGAAAACTGAAAGGCTACAACACCGATGGTATGGGATACTGGCAGGCACTGACCGAAGAGGGCATCGATTTCAAGGGAATGAAGATGGTCCTGATCGGAACCGGCGGTGCTGCTACTGCAATTGCAGTGCGCGGCGCTCTGGATGGAGTTGCAGAAATTGAAATCTTCAACATCAAAGACAAATTCTATAGCCGTGGGGAGGAAATTGTCGATCTGATCAACAAGAACACCAGCTGCAAGGCTACCATGAACGATCTGGCAGACAAAGACCTCCTGAAAGAAAAAATGCACGCAGCTGACCTGTTCTGCGATGCTACCGGCGTAGGAATGCATCCACTGGAAGACCTTTCCAACATTCCTGATCCTTCCTTCTTTAAAAAAGATCTCATTGTAACGGATACCGTTTACGCTCCGCGTGAAACTGTTATGATGAAACAGGCAAAAGAAGCAGGATGTGAAAAGGTTTACAATGGTATGGGCATGATGCTGTTCCAGGCACTCATTGCAATCAAGCTGTACACCGGAAAAGATACTCCGGTTGACTACATGAAAGAGAAACTTGGAATCTGATTTCCGGGCGAATCTTTTCCATCTTAAACCTTAATCAAAAACCAACACGAAAAGAGGAAATGAACTTTGCGTCATTTCCTCTTTTTTTCTTGCTTTCTTTCGGCATCTGGAGTATAATTCACTTCATATAGTAGCAGTTTAAAGTGTTACAGCACGATTTATCATCATGCGGAAATACGAGGAGAGAGAGGATTTCAAACTATGTCAAAACACATCACAGGACACACCGGATTATTATGTTTACTCGGAAGCCCGGTTGCACACAGTGTTTCTCCGGAAATGCACAACGAAGCATGCGACCAGCTCGGCCTTGATTATAGCTACCTTGCCTTTGATGTACCGGAAGACAAAATGCCGCAGGCAGTCGAAGGACTCCGCACCATGGGTGCAAGAGGCTGGAATATCACCATGCCTGGCAAAAATATCATGTGCAAATTGGCAGACAAGGTTTCCCCTGCTTCGGAGATCTCCGGCGCATGTAATACCATCGTCAACGACAACGGCGTTCTCACCGCTTACACCACCGACGGTGTCGGCTTCATGAGAGCAGTTGCAGAAAACGGCGTAGACATCATCGGCAAAAAGATGACTCTGCTCGGTGCCGGCGGCGCTGCTACTGCAATCCTGGTACAGGCAGCCCTCGACGGCGTGGCTGAGATCAATGTATTCAACGTCAGAGACAATTTCTTCGGAAGAGCCGAGGAAATCGTTGCAAAACTCAATGAGCGTACTTCCTGCAAGGTTACCCTGCACGACTTCTCCGATCCGGAAGTCCTTCGCGCATCCATAGCAGACAGCGCCATTCTTGTCAACGGAACTTCCGTCGGAATGGCTCCAAAAACCGAAAACACCATCATCACCGACACAACGATGTTCCACAAAGACCTCTTCGTTTTCGATGTGATCTACAATCCGCAGGAAACCCGCCTGCTGCGTGAGGCAAAAGAGGCTGGATGCAAGACCGGAAACGGTATGTACATGCTGTTATACCAGGGAGCTGCTTCCTTCAAACTGTGGACTGGCGAGGATATGCCGGTTGAGATCATCAAAGAGAAATACTTCTCCGGAAAATAAGAAGAACTCCTGCTTTGCCGAATTTTCCGCCTGCGGCGGGTCGCTTCGGCGACACGCGCAAAAAGCGACACGAACAAGAAACGGCAAAAGGCTTCTGCCACGGATTTTTATCCGCTGGCAGAAGCCTTTTTTATAATCTTTTTTATGATCTTTTTTTGATCAGCCCGCTTTCTGTACTTCATCAAGCTGTGCTGTATACAGTTTATAATAATGGCCTTTCTTTGCCATCAGCTCATCATGTGTTCCGCTCTCCATAATACCGCCGTTATCGATATACATAATCTTATCGCAGTTGCGGATCGTAGACAGACGATGCGCAATGATAAATGAGGTTCTGCCCTTCAGCATGGCATTGAGTCCCGTCTGCAGTGCTTTTTCGGTCTGTACGTCAATGCTTGAGGTCGCCTCATCGAGAATCAGAATGGCCGGATCGGAAAGCAGGGTACGCGCAAACGAAATGAGCTGCTTTTGTCCCTGACTCAGCATGGAACCACGCTCCCTTACCTCCGTCTGATAGCGATCCGGCATTTTGCTGATAAACTCGTCCGCACAGACAGTTCTGCTCGCCTTCACAATCTCCTCATGCGTTGCGTCAAGCTTTCCGTAACGGATATTATCCTCAATATCTCCCGAGAAAATAAAGCTGTCCTGCATCATAATACCCATCTGCTCACGCAGGGAATGAATGGTCACCTGCGAGATATCCTGTCCATCGATCAGGACGCGACCGCCATTGACATTGTAAAACCGTGAAATCAGATTGACAATCGTACTCTTTCCGGCTCCGGTCGGTCCGACAAGCGCCACACTCTCACCCGGTTTTACCGTAAACGAAACATCGTTTAAGATCTGTTTTGACGCATCGTACGAGAAATTTACGTGATCGAAGGTCACCTCACCGCGGATTTTTGGCATTTCAACGGCATCTTTTGCATCCTTTACCGTCACCGGCTCATCCATCGTCTCAAAGATACGTTCCAGATACGCAATGTTGTTGATAAAGTTATTGAAGATGTTTCCAAGGTTCATGATCGGCTGCCAGAAATACGATGCATAGCTCGAAATCGCTACAATCGTACCAACCGACTTATTTCCCTGCCCGAAAAGGATCAGACCGGACAGAAAAATGGCAGCACGCACGCAGACGGAAATTAAATCGATACCCGGCCATACCAGGTTGGAATAGCGAACTGCTGTATTCCATGTTCTGCGGCAATCCTTGGAAAGATCTTTGAAAATCTCCGCATTCTCATCCTCTCGTGCAAAGATCTGCGTAATGCGGGCTCCGACAATATTCTCCTGCAGATAGGCATTCAGGTTTGAGTTCTTGTTCGAAACTGCCTGCCATGCACGTCTCTGTTTATTCTTGATCCAGACCATGAAAACGCACAGCACCGGCACGCCGCAGAGCACGACAAATGCCATCTGCACATCAACCAGAAACATGAAAATCACGATAAACAGAAGATTGAAGCTCTCCAGAACGATGTTGATCAGACCATTTGACAGCATATCCGATACCGAGTTGACGTAGTTGACAACCCGAATCAGGATCTTGCCGTGCGGGCGGTCATCGTAATACTGGAACGGCAGCTCCTGCAGATGTGCAAACAAATCTTTTCGGATATCATAGATGATACTCTGACTGACATCCACCATAATGCGGCTTCGGATTGTTGTGAAGATCACGCTCACCAGATAGATGCCGACCAGCATTCCCACAAGAGAAAATAAAAGCCTCTCGTTTTTCTCCGGAATTGCAAGGTCCAGCGCCCGCTGGATAATCATCGGCGCCACATAGCCGGACGCACCGCCGATGCCACTCAAAAGGATCGCAAAAACCATCCGTTTTGCATATTTTTTGATATAGGATGAAGCTCTGAGCAGATGCTTGATGTCAAACGGCTCTTCGAGCACTTCATCCTGCTTGTATGTATTTTTTGCCATTGCTTCCCCTCCTACAGTTCATCCACACCGGTCTGCAGCTTCACCAGTTCATAATAGTAACCCTTCTTCTCCATCAGTTCCTCATGTGTTCCCATTTCTTCAATATAGCCATTTTGCAGAACAATAATCTTGTCCGCTGTTTTCGTTGTCGAAATTCGCTGTGCAATCACAATCTTGGTACATGGAAAATCAAGCTCCCGTAAGGACTGCTGAATCTGTTTCTCTGTTTCCATATCAACCGCCGATGTTGTATCGTCAAGAATCAGAACCGATGGACGGATCGCCAGTGCTCTTGCCAGAGAAATTCTCTGCTTCTGGCCTCCGGAAAGACCAACACCGCGCTCTCCGACCAGGGTATCGTAGCCCTCCGGCATCTTTGAAATGAAATCTGCCGCAGCGGAATACCTTGCAAACTTGACAACCTCGTTCATCTTGATCGAATCATCGCCGTAAGCAATGTTGCCCTCGATCGTATCAGAATACAGCAGGACATCCTGCGTCGCAAGTCCGATGTGTTTCCGGAGGTCATACAGCTTCAGATCTTCCACCGGAATTCCGTCAATCCGGATCTGTCCTTCTGTCGGCTCATAAAACCGCGGGATCAGATTGATCAGCGATGTCTTGCCGCAGCCGGTCTCGCCCATGATCGCAACCGTCTCGTTCGGATGGGCCGTGAAGGAAATATTGTGCAGAACCGGCAAATCACCATCCTCGTATTGGAAGGAAATGTTATCAAACTCGATTTTGCCTTCAAACCGCTCCGGATGGGAAACGGCATTTTCCTCGTCCCTGATTTTCGGTTCGGAGTAATACAGCTCCATGACCTTTTTCGACGCTGCTGAGAACCGCTGAAATTCGTTCATGATATTTCCCATCTGACGCATCGGATTGGCGATTGCCCAGATGAGGCCTGAAAATGCCACATAGTCTCCCATAGTAAGCTGTCCTCTGATCATAAAAACACCGCCGACTGCGAGCAGGACAACCGGCATCAGGTTCGCAATACTCTCGACAATCGGGAAAAATTTCAGCCATACCATTCCGGTTGCCTTATTCGTCTCCGCATAGTCGGTATTGGCACGGTCGAATTTCTCGATTTCGTAATCTTCTCTTGCAAACGCTTTGACAACGCGGTTTCCAGAAATATTCTCCTGTGCGCATGTATTCATCTGTGCCAGTTTTTCACGCAGCGCCGCATGCATCGGGGCAACGCGGTTCCGGAACAGATAGATAATCCAGAATACAAACGGTGAAATCACAAGAACGCACAGTGCCAGCTTCCAGTTCGTATACAGGAAGAAAACGGCCGCTGCAGCAAACAGAGAAAATGACTCAACCACCATTCGTACAACCCATGCAACCATGTGACGCACCGCATCCAGGTCTCCTGTCTGCCGTGTCATCAGATCTCCTGTCCGATAGGTACTGTAAAACGTCATATCCTGACGCTGAAGCTTGTCGTACAGATAATTCCGCACCCGGTACAGAACACTCTGCGACACCGTCTCATAGATCATACAGCTGCCATAAACAACGATAACACGCAGGAACGTAAAGCCGACCATCGCAAACAGCAAGCGGTAAAGCAGGTCACGGTGTACCTGAAGATTTGTCGCCGCGTTCTCCCCCGTTAAAAACAGATCCACAATTTTTCCCGAAAAATAGGGAATCGTAAGCTGCAGAATATTGTACAAAACGGTTCCGAGAATACCGACAAAGTACAGCGCCCGTTTTCCCTCCATGTTTTCCCACAGCCACGCAATTTTGTTTTTCGGGAATTGTTTCGTGTTGCTTTTCATGTTTTCATATCCCCCCTTATCTTAGGAAATTGAGTTACCAAATTCAGCATTAATTTTCTTTCAAATGCTTTCGCCATTGTATCAATTTTCATTTGGATATGATATAATGCGACTGTACAAAAATAGAATGTTTCTATTTTTCCGAAACTGATATTCCCAGAAAAATACTGAATATTTTTTACCTGAAGGGGGACTTTTCCGTTGAAGAATCTTTTTGAATACAGTGACATCCTGCACTCGCCGATTGAAGCCTTTTCCTGCTGCTCCGACAGTTTTTCCATGCCGGTCAAATCCCACTGGCACTATTTTACGGAGGTTCTTTATCTGCAGGAAGGTTCTCTTCTCGTGAGCTGCAACGATTCCGTCTACCACATAAAACCGGGCTCTTTCATCCTGTTTCCTCCACAGACGGTCCACGCACTTGCCGCAGACCAGGATCGGCCATTCCGCTATTTCTGTATCAAATTCAACCTGAACCGCATCCAGCTCACCGGAAGCTACCTTCCGAACCTGAGCTTTGCTTTCCATAAAATCGCCACGATGACCTATCCTTCGCTTTTGTTTACGCAGGAAGATCTCTCAGAGCTGAATCTCCATGATTTTTTTGTAACCCTTGAGAGGGAGGCTCTTGAAAAGAAATACGGTTATGATGCCTATATCTATTCTCTCTTTTCCACACTGTTTCTCCGGCTTCTGCGTATCTGGCACTGCCAGGGAATCTGTTTCAATCCCGAATCGATTTCCGAGAGTGAGGAACAAAGTATGCAGGATATCCTCGTCTATCTCGACCGCCATTCCCAGGAAAACATCAATATCGAGGCACTGGCACATAAATACAACATGAGCTACTCCTATTTTGCCAAACTTTTTCTGAAGCATTACGGGCAGAGCTGTAAGCAGTATATCGAGTTTATCCGCCTGAGCAAGGTTGAAAACCTGCTTCTTTTTACCGACTATGACCTGAACTATATTGCAGCCGAGACCGGCTTTGCGGACTGCAGTCATCTGATCCGCACCTTTAAAAAGCGGTACCAGATCACCCCGCGGCAATTCCGTCAAAAGCACCAGACCACGGTTTCCTCGTCTCTCCCGGCGAAGCTGGGATAATCTGAAAATGAAAAAACCCTGCAAAAAAGAGCGTTGCCATAAGAAAACATGAAAAAAACCAGTAAAATCAATGTTTTTTAGGGCAGTGGAAAACGGGGCAGGTCAAAACAACTGAATAATCAGACAGAAACAGGGTGTTGTCAAGCATGACAGCGCCCTTTTCTGTTCCCCGGCTAAGCCGCAGATTTTGAAAAAGTCTGCGGCTTTTCTTTTTGCCCAAACGCAGAAAGGAGGCGACGGCCTATGTACTTCACTTCCGGCAGCGACCGGGCCTTTGAACAGC
>ENA-OZDY01000254-OZDY01000254.1-human-gut-metagenome-genome-assembly--contig:-NODE-254-length-26258-cov-17.173835_pt1 | contig 26258 bp, 23 predicted proteins | sample MGYA00245063_ERZ653599 | MGnify/ENA primary metagenome ERZ653599 (study PRJEB26926, sample SAMN06165004) | human gut metagenome | biome: ENVO:00009003; feature: ENVO:2100002; material: ENVO:00002003... | reverse complement strand
CGCCGATCTGCCGCAGCACCTGCTGGTTGATCTGGCTGACCGCTGTTCCCAGCGCCCCGATGGTGGACGGGGTGTTGAAATCAAAGATCGCCATGAAATCTTCGTGGTCGAAGTAGCGTTCCGGCTCCAGTCCGCAGCGGGACATCAAAGCGTAAGTGATGCTGACGGTGGCGGCTGCCTTGAACTGTACTCCGATGTTATACTCATCATATTCCTCCAAAAAGGAACCGTCAACGATGTAGAAGAAGTCCTGCTGATGCTCCGTCCAGTATTCCTCAGCCAGTTCCCCGGCTACCTCCGTGAGCTGTCCGGCAAGGTCATCGCCGGAAACATCATAGGTACGCTCCAGCATGGCCTGCACGGAATCCAGATGGCGCTCCTCCAGCTGCCACAGCCAAGGGGTACGGGAATGTTCACGGGTTCCGGTGTCGGAAATATCGAACACATAGCGCAGGCGGGGTCTGTCCCCGGAATCATCCACCAGAGCGATCCCCTTGGAACCGCGCCTTACATAACGGCCCATCTTTTCATTCCACAGGTCGTACTCTGCACAGGCGGTAGCGTCGGGACGCTGGGCATAGATCAGCAGCTGTTCATGGAATGGATACTTGTAAAGACGGGCAGCGGTGGTCAGAAACCCCGCCCACTCCTGCCAGCTGCCGGTGAGCTGGGTTGCCACATGGTCGGCCATCTGCCGGTAAAATTCTGTTTTGGATGGCATGGTTATTGTCCTCCCTTCGTGTTAAATGGAAATGGGGCGGCATTTTGCGCCGCCCCGTTGGGTGTTTATGAAATGCTTATTCATCAAAATCCGGGTACAGTTCCAGCTGAGCAAACGCATCGTCGCTCATAGCCTGGAGCTTCATCAGGGCGCTGTCTGTCAGCTCCCGCAGTTCCGTTTCCTCCGGCGAAAGTTCGCCGCGCATCTCAGTCAGAGCCTCCATCAGCCCGGTGCGGCTGCCGGTGTTGTAGATACAAAGCAGGTTCATTTCCTCAAACGTGAAGTTTCCCATATCAAAGCTCCCTTTCCGCGCTCTTTTTAGGCGCTGTCTTTTTGTGTTCCGCCTTGGGCTGGTTTTTCAGCTGCTCCATGACGGACTTTTTCTTGTCCCGTTCCTCCCGGTGGACAGCTTCCGCTAAATCCGTGAGGGAAATAGGCTGGCCGCTGCGGGCCTGCTGTTCCAGCTGCGCCACGGTCAGCTCCTTTGGACCGTTGTTGATGATGCCGTCAATCATGCCGTAGTCATCCTCCAGCATCATTTCCGCGTTTTTCAGCGGATTGTCCGGCAGGAATCCGGGAATCTCGGTGAAACCAACGCTGTCGCAGTAATGACAGGATACCTTACCGTCCTGCTTGATGGCAACGATGTCGCTGACGCTCAGGGACGGGCTGTGAAAATCCACCGGTTTTTGCAGGTTGAACTGCTCATACAGCGTTTCCAGCTGCTCCATGGCGCTGCCGGAACCGTGCAACGGGGCGGTGTAGATCAGGTCATAATTGTTTCGGTCCACAGCCAGATTGTGCGATTGCAGCCAGTCCAGATTCATAAACCGCACATTCTGCGGATCGTCCCGGTTAACCTGATAAATGGCAAAGCAGCTGCCCTCATGGGCAAGAAATGCCTGCTCTCGCTCCATCTGTCGTTCCTGCCGTTCCAGCACCTTTTCATGGAACGCCGGACTTTGCTCCCATTCCTCGTGTTCCACGCCGAAAAGCCCGCCATGCTCCATGATTTCCTCGGTGTCAAACACCATGCTTTCCGTGTTATCTTCATGGAGGATATAGACGGTCAACCCGGCAGCGTCCAGTTCCAGCGCCCGTTCTCTGGTGACAGGCAGCATCCCATCGTAAAAGTAGCCGTATCCCTGCATATCCGAAACAGATACCTCGCTGTCGGGCATGGGGTACTCGTCCAATGCCTGCTCCTGAGCATCCGGCAGCTGGGTGGCGGCAGTTTCTGCGCTCTGCTGGCTGACCTGTTCCTGCATCTGCTGACAGGCGGCATCCTGCAAGGTCTCAATCATAGACAGCGGAGCATCCTGAACAGACGGATTTTCCAGTTCCAGCCCCTCACAAATCTGCTGGACAGCGGCGGAACGGGACAGTTCCGGGGTATCCAGCTGGCCGCCGTCCAGTTCTTTCATGGTTTCCTTGTCATAGAGGGTATAGTCCCAGCCGGTATCGCACGGTTGAATGTGCAGATAGGTGGCATCGTTCAGAAGAAACAGGGCTTCCTGCGGTATATCCGCCTGTTCCGGCTCCTGTTTGGCGGTCAGGTCAATGCCGCGCTCCTTACAGATTTCCTTGTAGTGGCGTTCAATGTCGTTAATCAGCTCACAGGAAGTCTTGTTGATGGTCTCCAGACTGGCTCGCAGCTCCTTCAGCTCCTTGCCCTTGGACCAGGAAGCGATGTAACCGAAACTGTTTTCCCCGGTCTGGATGCCGAAATACTGGCAGACTGCATAGGAGATGCTTTCTGCTTCGACTTCCTCTGTGCGACGGTCTTTTTTCTGTTCTTGCAAAAACTGCGAGAGGGTAAGCATACCGCCGTTAAAATTCAGTCCGTTCTCATCTGTAAAATACAGCCTGCCTTCTTCTGAAAATTCTAACGGAGCAGTCAAAATAACAGAACCAGCGTGGTTCACCACCACTCTTTCCTCAACACAAATCGGGAAACCGGGGTCATCATCCGAACCGCGCAGGTCATAGCAATAAACGCCTTCGGGCAGATCATCATGGGAAATACGCCCATTGGAAAACAGGGCGGGTTTCTCAAACAACTCCACCTCCTGATATTGCTGGTCATTGTCAATCTGAATCTTTTTCTGATTATGGAGCTTGCTGTGTGCGATTTCATGGACAGTGGCAGAAACGGTCTGTACCTCGCTCATGCCGTCCCGAATGGCGATGCGCTGGCGGTCGGGTGAAAAATAGCCGTCCATGTTGTCCGCCATCGGCTCAAACTCGATGGGAACCGGGGCAGAGCGCCGCAGGGCTTCCAGAAACGCTTCATAATGCGGCACAGTCCCCGACAAGCTGGATGCCAACTCCGGCAGCGGCTTGCCGTCTGTCTGGCTCACATCAAACACCTTGACCGGGCGAAACATGGGGATTTCGATTTCCTTTTCCTCCATGACCGCCTTGCCGTCTGCATCCAGAATGGGGACATGGGTATCCGGGTCGCGCTTCATTTCCTCGATTTTCTTTTTGTAGGGCGTGGGGGCGATGATGGTAATGCCATGCTCACCCTTTTTCACATGGCGCTCAAACTGGTTTTTCCACTTGTTGAACCCAGCCACCAGTGTAGCTTCCGGTTTCTGCATATAGATGAGCATGGTGTTGTTGACCGAATAACGGTGGAACTTGGACATGACGGACAGATAGCGCATATACTTTTCGCTCTCGAACAGCTCCTTGATGCCCTGTTCGATACCCGCCGTGATTTCCTGCAACCGTTCCCGGTTGGTGGGCTTATCAGCCATGATGTTCACTCTCCTCTCTAAATTGGCGATTGTTGATTGATGTTCAGCAATCCACAGCTTTTGTTCCTCCGGGCTTTCCTCCAGAAAAAAGTCCAGCAGATAGCCCACATAGTCCTTTTTCTGAATTGCCTCCATAAACCGGGGGTGTGGATGTTCCTCTGGCGTTTTGGGTGTGTAGTCCGTTTCCCACTTGCGGAGCAGATGGAAGTAGTCTGCCAGAACCCGAAAGGCATGATCTCGGCTCTCCTTAAACTTCTGCGCCTCGGTTTTCTGCCGGACATAGCGCCGGGGAGGAGCCTGGCTGTCATAAATAAGGCCAAAATCCTGCGCCAGCTTCTCGGCGGCTTCCTTGGGGGACAGGTTGTAGAGCCGGGAAGTCAGGTCTATCACATCGCCGGTGGCTCCGCAGCCGAAACAGTAGAAATATTCTTCGTTCAGCTTCATGCTGGGATTTTTGTCATCGTGAAAGGGACAGCAGGCCATGCCGCCCCTTTTGACCTCAATCCCATATCGTTCTGCGGCTTCCCGGACGGTGACAGACTGCTTGACTATCTCAAATACATTTGCGCCCATCGTCAATCAGTTTTCGGTTTGGGGATGGGCGGCCTGTACCCGGCAGCCTTGGCCCGTTCACTGGCAGCCTTGCGGCGCTCGGCACTGTATGGCTCCCGGACGGACACACAGCGTTTGGGGACTGTAAAATTGTGCTTATCCTTTTTGCAAACCTGTTCCGGGTTCTTTTTGGAAAGGCGGGTCAGTTTCTCCATCAGTTTTCGGTCATGGGTATAAACTTCGGCGGTGTCCTCGGCCTGATTGTAGAGGAGAATGGTTTCCTGTTCATAAAGGGAGAGCTTCATTTTGCACCGCCTTTCTGCCGGTCAAATTCCAGCTTGAAGTTGGCGTACCGCCCATCGTCCTCCAGAACCACCGTGGCGTCATAGGTCTTGCCGGTCTTTTCGGAATAGCAGCCGGTGATCCTTGCGCGACCATCTTTGAGCAGCGCCGTCACAATGGCCTTGGTGGGCTGCTTTTTCTTGGCGGCCCACCATTTATTGTTTTTCCAGATGGCAAATTTGCAGGATTCTGTCTGGCAGAAGAACCCTTTTTGCAGCTCTGCAACTTCACCGCCGCAGCGGGGGCATTTACCCACCACCTCACGGGGTGGAGAGAACAGGTACTCGGTTCCCTTGATGACCTGATAAGTCCCCACCAGATCTTTCAGCATGGTGCTGATCCCATCCAGAAACTCCTCCGGGGACAGCTCGCCGCGCTCGATCTCGCTTAAACGGTGTTCCCATTCAGCGGTCAGCAGGGGCGATTGCAGCTGTTCCGGCAGAACGGTAATCAGGGACACCGCATCTTTGGATGGCATGAGCTGCACGGTTTTCTTACTCTTTTTGCGCTCCAAAAAGCCGGTGGACACCAGCTTTTCCAGGATACCGGCGCGGGTGGCTGGGGTTCCCAAACCCTGACGTTCCGCATCCTCCGGCATATCGTCTTTCCCGGCAGTTTCCATCGCGGAAAGCAGCGTATCCTCGGTGAAGTGTTTGGGCGGGCTGGTTTTGCCATCCTTGACGGTAGCGCCGGACAGGGGAAGAGTCTGTCCTTCGGTTAATTCAGGCAGAGCCTTGTCCTCGTTTTCCTTGTCCAGCTCCGCATTTTTCAGCGCAGCACGGTAGGAAGCGTCCAGCGCCCGCCAGCCGGGGCGCTTCACCGTTTTGCCCTTGGTGGTAAACTCCGCACCGGCACACGCCACGGTGACAGCAGTTTCTGAGTAAGTATGCGGTTCCGCCACCGCGCACAGCAGACGCAAGGCTACCAGTTCCAAAATCATCCGTTCACCCACCGGCAGACCGGACAGGTCGGCGTTTTGGAGATTGCGGGTAGGAATCACCGCATGGTGGTCGGTCACTTTCTTATCGTTGATGACCTGAGCTGCATCACAGGAAATGGCGATCCCTTTGCGAAACGGCATGGCGTTGGCAACCAGATTGACCAGCACAGGCAGGCTTTCAGCCATATCACTCGTCAAATATCGGCTGTCCGTGCGGGGATAGGTGCAGAGCTTCTTTTCATACAGGTTTTGCAGATAGTCCAGGGTTTGCTGGGCGGTAAATCCCAGCAGCCGGTTGGCGTCACGCTGGAGGGTAGTCAGGTCATAGAGGGCGGGCGGCTTTTCCGATTTGTCGCGGCGCTCCACCTTTTTGACCGTCACATCTGCACCCTGACAGGCGGTTTTCAGCTGCTGGGCGGCGGCTTTGTCCGCCATGCGCTCCCCGGAAAAGGAAAAACCGGGCAGTTCCAGCGTGACTGTGTAGAATGGAACCGGCTTGAAGGTGTCGATCTCGGCTTCCCGCTGGACGATGAGCGCCAGCGTTGGAGACATGACGCGCCCGATGTTGAGGGTACGGTGGTACAGCACGGAAAACAGTCTTGTGGCGTTGATACCCACCAGCCAGTCCGCCTTGGCGCGGCAGAGAGCCGCATCCCGCAGGCCGTCATAGTCCGCACCGGGGCGCAGGTTCGCAAAGCCCTCCCGGATGGCGGAATCCTCCATCGAGGAAATCCAGAGCCGCTTCATGGGTTTTTGGCATCTCGCCAGCTCATAGACGCTGCGGAAAATTAACTCACCCTCGCGTCCGGCATCACAGGCGTTTACCACCTCGGTCACATCCGGGGCATTCATCAGCTGCTTCAGCACAGCAAACTGTTTCTTCTTGTCTTTACCCACCACCATCTGCCAGTGTTCCGGCAGGATGGGCAGATCGTCATAGCGCCACTTGGCATAGTCCGGGTTATATACATCGGCATCGGCCAGTCCAGCCAGGTGGCCCACACACCAGCTGACCCGCCAGCCGTTTCCCTCCAGATAGCCGTCCTTGCGGACAGTCGCGCCGATCACGGCGGCCAGACTTTGGGCAACAGACGGTTTTTCAGCGATTACCAGTTTATATCCCATCATCTTCATCCTCCCATTCTTCCCGCACAGGCGTGTGCAGTTTTTTCTCAATGCTGTTTTCCTCATCCAGCAGCAGGTCATAGCCGAACCGGTAGTCATAGCGGTACAGTTTCCCCAGCAGATCGTTGATAAGGATACGGCAGGCCAGAACGACACGGGTTTTATCCACCTGCATCAGCCGGTAGCGTTGATAATTGCTGTAATATTCCTCATGGCGGCGGGTACGGTGGACGGTTTCCTCAAACAAAATATCCACCGGGTCCTGGCAGCCGTTCTCTTTTTCACCCTCCATGCAGTTCAGAAGTTCCATCACCATAGGGAAGCTCCGTTCATCCATCGGGGCTTCTTCTGCCAGAAAGCCTACCAATGCGGATAAGAGCAGGCGGGCGGCTGTCTGTTCCCGGTCTGTCAAAACCGCCATTGTCTGTGCGGCATCCGGCAGGAGCGTTTCTTCCACAAAATCCACCGCGTCTCCTGAATAAAGCTGACGGATGGAATCTATGGACAAGGGAACCGCTGCGGCGTCCAGGGAGAAATCAAAGGGTTCCTCCCGTGTGGGCTTTTTCCGAAATTTGCTCCACACGGTTGAGAGAATGTCGCTTCCAAAATACACGGCGATCACCAACAGGTCAAAAACTGCAAGCAGCTTGATAAATGTAATCAGAATACTCATTTTTTTCGTTTCCTTTCTTTGAGCCATCGTTCCATCTCACGGTGGCAGACTCCCACGCAAGGCTGGCCATAATTCCCACAACCATAGCAGGGGTGGCTTTTGGGCAAAGAGAGAGGACGGGAAGTGTCCTTCCCGCCCTCCGGCCTGCGTGTCATCATGCGTTCATAGGGGCTGTCGGTAAACCGGGTCACGGGGTCTCATCCTCACTTTCCTCACCGCCGCCCCTGTCAGCGTCCAGTTCGTCCGATTCCTCGTCCTCCAGTTCGATTTCGTCCTCGTCCGGCAGCTCCTCGCCGTCCTCATAGTCATAATCGTCTGGATTGCCGCTGTTTTTGTGACTGGCTTTACCCTTAATGAATTTGAAGTAGGCAAAGGCAGCGCCGCCCATCACAGCCAGCACCAGCAGCAGGATAGCCGGGTTTAGCCCTGCGGTTTCTTTTTTCTCTGGCTCCGCAGGTTCCGCCGGTGTTTCCGGCTCTGGTTCCTTGCCGGTACAGCCGGTCATGTCCGTACTGCACACCTCGCATTTGGTGTTAACCGCACCGGCTTCACATTTTTCTGTGCAGTTGCAGACAGCGGGCGGTTTCTCGGCGGACTGCCCATCCTCCATCAGCGCCATCAGGTCAGCCTCATCCACCTGATTTAAGAAATGGACAGCGGTTTCCTTGTCCTCGTTGGCACGGTCAATGAGGATGTAAAAGTAGTTGCCCGCCTTGGTGGTGACGGTAATCAGCTGCTTGTTGCCGCCGAAATCATCCACCAGAGCAGCGTTGCCCTCCGGGGTCAGGGCAGGACTGTTCTCGGTTTCCTCCACCACCACATTTTCATCGTTGGTGGCGTCCTCTGCCGGGGGCTGCTCCGTTCCCTGGGCAAAAGCGGTGACAGAAAAACTGCCCATCAGCACCAATGCGGCGCAGAGGGCGGAAAGGGTCTTAAAAATTCTCTTATTCTTCATGGGCGGTGTCCTCCTGTTCGTCATGGGCAGCCATACCGGGGAGTGTGCCGCCGGACAGCATGGCGCTTAACTGCTCCGGGGTCATACGCAGGGCGCGCACCATCTGGACGATCTCCAGATTTTCCGCTTCGGTTTTCTGCGCTTCCAGCGTTTTCAGCTTGTCCTGATACTCTGCGATTTTCTCACGGGTTTTCGTAATTTCCCGATCAATGCGTTCAATTTTCGTAGCCATAATCAATCACTCCTTATCAAAAGATTTGTCACCAGTTCATCAGGCCGTAGCCCTTGATGCACTCGTAGTTCGCGTCGTAGCTTCTGATTTTGCAGGCGTCGCCGCTGTTTCCCTCGACGGTATAAACCCGGCTGCCGTCTGTGCCGATGACGATGCCCACATGGTCGGCGCTGCCGTCCAGGTCCCAATCGAAGAAGATGGCGTCGCCGGGGGCCAGATTGTCATAGCCCCGCGCGCCCCATTGTCCATGTGACTGGAACCAGGGTACACCCTGGGACTGACAGCCCGCAAAGCGCGGTTCAGGCAGCCCCATCTGGCCGTAGCACCAGGACACAAAGCAGGCGCACCATTCCACGCGGGAATTGAAGCCGTACCAGCTCCAGTAAGGCTGACCGCCCACATTTCCCACCTGCCGCTTCGCCAGCTCCACCAGCTCCGGGTTGCCGGGGCGTGTGCCGTTGACAAATTCCACACCATCCAAACTCTCGGAATCGCTGGTATTTGTGGAACCGCCGCCGAAAATCAGCGGCTTGTTGCCCAGCGTCTGCCGGTACACCTGATACATCTCCAGCTGTTCCGGGGTCAGCAGTTCCGAAGCCACAGAGGATATAGGCTTGCTGGTGAGCTTCACATTGAGGATGTAGTAGTTGTAGGGAACCTCAACGGTATAGCTGTTGCCATCGCCGTCCGTTCGGGTTTCCGTCCGGTAGCGCACCTCGACTTCCTCGGTGAGCGTAAGCTGATACTGTGCGTTGAATACGCGCTCCAGCTCCGCCTGTGCGCTCTGGCGGGTATAACCCTGCAACACAGCAGACAGATAAGCCGCCAGCTCATGGGGGTCATGCCCGATCATGTCCAGGTCATAACGGTATTCGTCATATCCCGGATGGCTGCTTTCGATGTTGTCGATCTCGGCTTGCAGCGCCGCTTCCCTGGCGGCGTAATCGGCCTCCACCGCCACCAGCTCCAGGTCATCCGACGGATAGGTAGAGCCGGAAATGGCAGAACCAATGCTCTGCGCCATCATGGAGCAGGAAGACATGGTGTTGAGCAGCAGACAGATGAGCAGAAAAATCGCGCCGACAATCAAGAAGCCTTTTTTGTGGCGCATAACAAATGCTCCGGCCTGCTGTGCCTTTTCCTTGACCGTCTTGGCGGCCTTGCCGGTCTTTTTTGCGGTGCTGGCGGTATTCCCGGCAGCTTGACCGGCGCGCTTGGCAGCGGCATATTCCTTTTTAATGGCCTGTTTTTGCTGCCAGCGGGAGATGGGATTGCTGGCGAGCTGGGGATTTTCTCGCAAAGATTTCTGGTACAGGGCGTTTACATTGGCCTTTTCCAGCTTTTGTTCTGCCTGTGCCGCCTTGCGGTATGGCTTCAGCTTGTGGCTGCGGTAGCCTTCCCGGACCAGCCGCGCACCGGTTTCAACAGCTTCCTCGGACTTGTGGGCGCTCTCCACGCCCACATTGTCCTGTTCCGTTTCACGGATTTCCTTGTGGAGTTTTCCCAGCGCCGCATCTCCCGGAGCATCCCGGACCGCATGGGACAGCTTGGAGGGCGGCTTTTTCTTGTCCTCCAGCACCAGTTTGGTGGTCACTTTGCCGGTCTTAGGGTCAACCGTTTTTTGCCGCACCTGCTTTTTGGGGATTTTCGCCTGCGCCTTGTTTGCTTTGACGGCGGCCCGGTCTGCTTTACGGATAGGCTTTTCCAGCGCCGGATCAGCGCGTTCCTCGTCTGTAAAGTGCAGGCGCGGTTCCTTACGCATACCAGCCACCCGCCATCAGGTCATCCAGCAACACACAGGTTTCCGCATATACCGGAATCTGAATGGTTTCTGCCGGAAAGACCGTTGTGGACAGGAAAAGCGCCATCAGGGTTCCTCTTGCCATGTCCCGATCCTGAATTGGGCTGCCAATAAACAGCTTGGGAACATCCGGTATGCCCTCTGTCCAGATATGGTGAATCCGGGTAAATCCGGCATAGCCCTTGGGCGTGAGTTTTTTTGCTGTCTTTTCCTGATCATAGCAGTAATGGACGGCGGCGCGAAGCAGCTCTACCATCTGCTCACAGCCGCTGACAGCGGCCAGAAGCAGACCTGCGCCTTTTTCAATTTCTTTCTTTGTCATGCTGTTCATCCTCCTTTTTTAAGTCCAACGGTTTGGTGGTCATGATACGGTACAATTCGGTGTTCTTGGGGAAGTGGTCCACAAACGGCAGGATGGTGGAGCCATAGAACAGCAGTCCTTCACCCTCGCCGGAGTGGGTCACATAGGATAGCTGGTGCGGGGAAATACCCAGCTGCTTGGCAAGAATCTGCCGGTCTCCGCCAGCCTGATTGAGCATATACACGAAGTCGGAGTTCTCAAAGATGTTCTCAACCTCACGACTGCTCAAAAGGTCTTTGACGTTCTGCGTGATACCGGTCGGAATACCGCCCCACTTGCGGAATCGCTTCCAAATCTCCACCGTATAGGCGGCGGTCTGTTCCTCTTTCAGCAGCAGGTGCATCTCGTCAATGTAGTAACGGGTGGACTTATGGGCGGCGCGGTTGATGGTGACGCGGTTCCACACCTGATCTTGTACCACCAGCATCCCGATTTTCTTCAGCTGCTTGCCCAGCTCCTTGATGTCATAGCAGACGATACGGTTGTTGATGTCCACATTGGTCCGGTGGTTGAACACATTGAGAGAGCCGGTCACATAGATTTCCAGCGCTGTGGCGATGTACTGTGCCTCTTTTTCCTCCTGCGTCCGCAAGAGATTATACAAATCCTCCAGAATGGGCATATTCTCCGGGCGCGGATCGTTGAGATAGTCCTGATAGACCAGTCGCACACAGCGGTCGATGATGGTTTTCTGTACTGGCTGCAAGCCCTCCTTGCCGCCCACGATCAGCTCGCACAGGCTGAGAATGAAGTCGGACTTGAGGGATAGCGGGCTTTCATCATCCGAGTAGTCCAGGTTCAGGTCCATCGGATTGATATAGTTGGTGGAAGTGGGCGAAATTTTGATAACCTGCCCATGCAGGCGTTCTACCAGAGGGGCATATTCCGCTTCCGGGTCCAGGATTTCCACCTCGTCGGAAGTCAGCAGGAAGCAGTTGGCGATCTCGCGCTTGGCGCTGAAGGACTTGCCGGAACCCGGCGTACCGAGAATCAGGCCGTTGGGGTTTTTCAGCAGCTTGCGGTCCACCATGATAAGGTTGTTGGACAGGGCGTTGATGCCGTAGTACAGAGCTTCTTTACCGTTCTGGAATAATTCCTGTGTGGTGAACGGCACAAAGATAGCCGTGGAACTGGTGGTCAGCCCCCGCTGAATTTCGATCTGATTGAGACCCAAAGGCAGGCAGCTCATCAGCCCTTCTTCCTGCTGGAAGTCCAGCCTTGTCAGCTGGCAGTTGTATTTCTGCGCGATGGAGCTTGCCTGGAACACATTGTTATCCAGCTGGCGGGGATTATCTGCGGTGTTCAGCACCAGAAAGGTCACAAGGAACATTCGCTCGTTGCGGCTCTGCAAATCCTGCAAGAGCTTTTTGGCCTCGACACCATAAGTGGCAAGGTCGGAGGGAATGATGTCCATGTCGTACCCTGCTCTGACAGCCTTTTTCTGTTCCTCGATTTTGGATTTATCCAGATCGGTGATTTTTCGCTTGACCGTCTTGATGGCCTTGATTTGATCCACCGACTGGATGTGCAGGCTGACAATCAGGTTGGATTCCATATCCAGAAAATCAGCCAGCATCCGGTCATTCAGCTCTGGGGCCAAAATTTGTACGAAGCTGACGGCTCCGTACTTCTTGCCCATGCGGAACTGCTTGCCGGTGCGGAACTCAAAGGAGCTGGGGGCGATAAAGTCCTTGGTGGACAGACCGCTGGTGGGGAGCCAGCCCCACTCAAACCGGAACGGCAGCTGCTCGTCCATGTGGAAGATACCATGCAGCTGAGCAAGCCGCGCTTTTCCGCCCAGCGTTTCCGCCGCCACGCCCAGCCGCTTGAAGTTATTGAGAATGTCGGTCTCAATGCGCTCCAGACGGGGCTTGGCCGCCTTGATGCTGTCCGCGTCAATGCCAAAGGTAAGATACTTGGTTTTGATCAGGCCGTTATTTCCCTTTGCCAGCTGGTTTTGCAGCATGGTCATGTATTCGATGCGGATGCTGTCAAAATCGTCCCCCTGGAGAGGGATGTTGATGGCGCGGGCAAAGGTTTCCTCCGATGCTGCAAGGTTCAAAAAAGACAGCTCAAACTGAATCGAGCTGTCGAAGTAGTTGAGGAAATCGCACCAGCCCTCGAAGATCGCGGTTTTATCCTCGTTCTGTGAGAGTTGATAGTTGATGTCCTGAAATTGAATGGTTTTTGTGTAGTGACCGTCTGATACCCGGCAGATACCGTCCGGCCACATTCGTTCATAAGGGATACTGTCCTGTGCCGATTTTTCCTTTTTGTCCGTGCGGTTGGCACGGGCAATGGCCGCTTCAATCTGCTTTCTATCGGCGCGGGACAGCTTTTTCTTTGTTTTGACCGGCTGCACAGCTTTTTCCTCGTTTTTTTCGAACAGCCGGTGCAGCCAGCGTTTGATTGCCGTAAACAATGTGTGACACCTCCTCGTCGAGATTTGCCTGCCGCTGCAACACGGCATAGAAGTTATTGGTGCGGTAGGGGCGCTGCCTGGGGCGGATCACCGTGACGCGGATGATATTGCCCACGATCTTTTCCAACGGCTGACCATGCTTTTCGTACATCGCCAGCAGGAAGAAAGGCAGCATCACGAACATCATGCACAGGGCTGCCGTACTGTTCCCGGCAGAGCCACGGAGCAGAAAGAACAGCGGTACGCCCAAAAGCGCCCCTCCGCCGAAGCAGACTAACTGCCGCTTGGTTAAGTTGAAAGCAACCTTGGTTTTGACTTTCGTCAGGTCTTTGGGTACAGGTACATAGGCCATAGAAACTCCCTCCTCCTTAATGAGCCTGGAATACAGCTTTTGCAAGGCTTCCGGTCTTAAAGAGGGTAAAGCACAGTAAAACCGTATAGCCCACACAGCTCCAAATCGCCATAATCACATCTTCCTCGGTAGCGATGTCCTGCACCAGTACAGCATAAATCGCCACACAGACGATGATAAGAAATGCCTGGAATCCCAGCGCCAGCAGGGAGCGCAGATAGTTCTGGCCCATGCCGCCCCATTCCTTGCCCATCATGGCAGCCATGGGGATGGGTGCAACGGATGTCACAAGGTAAATTTCTATCATACGGCCATAAATCACGATGAAGATGCAGATATACAGCGCCCACATGGTAACGCCGATAAACATACTCTGGAACCAAAGCCCGAACAGCGGACCCAAATCCATTTCCATCAGCCGGGGTTCCATGTCCGTAAGGACAGAGGAAATATCAATGGCGGCATCCGAAGAAATGATCCCGGATGCCTGTGCCACCACGCTCTGCGCCATATCGAACACGCCCATGACGATATTCCATGTATTCGTGACAAGGAGTATGGCTGCGGCTGACTTGAACACCCACTTGAAAATCATCCAGGTATCCACATCATGCAGGTTGTTTTTATCGGTAATCATCTGGATTAGTTCCAGCGTCATTACAATCGCCAGAATCACACCGGCAATGGGAACCATAATGGAGTTGGAGAGGTTCTGGATCATGTTGAAAATACCGCCGTTCCAGCCCTGCGGTGTTTGTCCAACCTGCACGGATATATCTCCGACCTGCTGGTTTACAGAATCGAACATCCCGGACAGGTTTCCCATAATGCCGCCTACCAGCATTTCCTTGAGCCACTCAGTAAGCGCGTCCAGCAGAAAATCCATACAGTGTGACCTCCTTTCAGCCCCTCCCGATTATTACGGGAGGGGCAAGGATTTTTCAGGGACAGTTTAGACGGTAAACAGACCGGAGAGCAGGGGTACGAGGACCATGCCGACCACGGCGACGCCAGCGCCAGCCATGAGCTGCTTCATGCCTTGGCTTTTAGCGCCGGGATTGTCATTTCCGTAACCTTCCAGCAGGTTGATGACACCCCAGATGCCAAGACCAGCGCCCAGAGCGATAACGAGAGTCTGCAAAACGGTGATTGCCTGATTAAAAAATGCCATAAATTATAGTTAGCCGGAATCGTTTTGATAAAGTTTCAGTCATTCATAGGCATACAAAAGCCGGACAATCCGCCGCCCGGTTTCCGGGGGCTGATTCCGGCTGTCCTCCTTTTTCATTATTTTTTGGTGACTGTCCGCCTTGTACGCCAATGGCCCCATTACGGGGCAGTTGCGGCGAATAGATAAAATCACTCCCTTCTCAGCGGAACAGATTTACGCGCCCTGAGTATCCACTTCGTACACATCGCAGACCTCATTGGGCTTGAGTTTCAGCCGGGTGGACAGGAACGCCTCAATGTCAAAAGCGTTCTTTTCGTCTGCGTCGGCTGTGTATTTGAAATTGGGGTGCTTGGTGATGTCGTACTTATCCGAAAGAAAAGGACGCACACCGCGCAGCTGGAGGATGCACTTGCCGCCGTCCATAACGGCCAGCTCGTCCTGGCTCATCAGACTTTTCCCCAATTTTTGATAGTTGAGCGAGTGAGAGGTTTCCCGCCCACGGCTCTCACCGGTGTTGTAAGTGTCGATGGTCTCTTTCCCAAGTACAGCTTCCAGCTCCTTGAGCGTAGTCGGCTCCTTGCCGCCCAGGAAAATGGAGGTATCCATATTGCCGATGATGGTATCGGCGTTGTCCTTGTAAATGGCTTTGAGCTGGCTTTGCGCCTGCAACACCAGACAAGCGGAGATCTCACGGCTTCGGATGGTAGCCACCAGCTTTTCCAGCTTTGGTATCTGACCGATGTTGGCGCACTCATCGATGAGGCACCGTACATGAACCGGCAGCCGCCCACCGTACACATCGTCGGCTTTTTCGCAGAGCAAATTGAAAAGCTGGGTGTAGCACATGGAGATCAGAAAGTTAAAACTGTCATCCGTATCGCTCATAATGAGGAACAGGGCAGTTTTCCGGTCTCCCAGAGTGTCCAGCTCCAGCTCGTCGTAGGAAGTGACCTCCCGCAGCTCGGCAATATCGAACACGGCAAGGCGCGCACCGCAGGAGATCAAAATCGACTTTGCTGTTTTGCCGGCGGCCAGCTTGTATTTTTTATATTGGCGGACGGCAAAATGATTAGGCTTTTCTGCTTCCAGTGCGTCAAACATCAGGTCCACGGGGTTTTTGAACTCCTCGTCATCCTCCCGGACTTCCATCGCGTTGATGAACTCGATGAGGGTGGAAAAATTCTGTTCCTCCACCGGGGCTTCATAGTGGATATACCCGATGAGGGCGCAGTACAAAAGCGTTTCTGCCTTGACCCAGAAATCATCCCCGGCTTTGCCCTCGCCCTTGGTGTTCGCAATTAAAGTCGTAACCAGCTTCAAAATGTCCTTTTCGCTGTGCAAATAGGCAAAAGGATTGTAATGCATGGACTTTTTGAAGTTGATGGTATTGAGAACCTTAATGCGATAAGGCTCATAGACCACTTTGCCGTTTTTGCCCTTTACGGTCTCATAGACCGGATTGCCGTGCCGGTCCTTTAGTGGCTGGTGGTCCTTGCCCAGCTTGGGACGCATTTTCGGCGTACCGCGCTGGAGCATTTTACCGCACTCCACCAAAATCGTACCTTTGGGGTCTGTGACCACATAGGAGCTGTGCATCTGCATCAGGTTCGGTTTGAGCCAGAATCGGGTTTTACCGGAACCGGAGCCGCCAATCACCAGCACATTTTTGTTTCTGGCAGTCTTGGGGTCCTTGGGGCGGCTGTTCATGGTCAGGCTCTCGGTTTTCGTCAGAATCACATTGTTCTGGAAAACCGGGTCCACATAAGGGGCGATGTCCTCATGGGTTCCCCATCGGGCAGAACCATACTCCATGCCGTGGCGGTATTTCTTAGCATTTTTACTTTTCAGATATACCGCCAGCCGAAGCCCACCGCCGCAGCAGATTCCCACCAGCAGGTCCAACGGGTATAGGCTGGGCCACCAGCTTGCCAGTGCCACCGGCAGCGTGGAGAAGAACGAGAGCATTTTTGCTGAAGCGTCCGCGCCCTGTGCCATACGCCATGCTTCCCCGAAGTTGGTGGCAAACAAGCCCATCAGAATATAGGGCAGGTTCAAAATCAGGAGCTTTTTGATGTCAAGCTGCTTTTTCATCGTTCCAGCTCCTTTCGCCTGGTGCGGTCCACCACGGCATTTTTGACCAGCTCTTTGAACTGGTTCAGCTTTGCCAGCACAGACGGACGCTCTGTTTTCTCTGCTTTTTTCACTTTTTTGCCGGTGTACTCGGTAAAGGCGGCGGTCAGCGCATCCGCATCCCGACCTTTGAAAAAGATCAGATACTTGGGCGGGGAGGTGCTGCGGTCTTTTTTCACCGCATAATCCACACCGTATTTCCGGGCAATCTTTTCAAACTCCTTGATGGAGGGGTCGGTGATCTCAATGTTGGATACGCCCTGATTCTGCCCTACAAGCTGCTTGACCGTCTGCTTGCCCTGGGGTTTGACTGGGATTTCCCGTTTTCGCTGCTTATTCAGCTTCTTTTCCTTGCAGTGGGCAAGGTATTTACAAATGGCGGCCTTAAACAGCCGCCCGGTGAACTTTGTGCCGTTGACTACCAGCGTTAAAGTCCTGTTTTCCACTTCTTCCTGCATGGGATAACGCCTCCTTTCCGCAGATTTTGCAGGGATGGGTCAGAAAATTTAAGGCGGAACCACCAGCCGCCGCAGAAGATACCGCATCATCATATCATCAGCAGGATACTGTCCCGCAGCTGGGCAAAAAAGAGCTTGCCCTGGGGCGTTACCAGCGTATAGGAGCCGGTATGCCCGTGGTTGCAGTAGTCCTTGACGGTGAACAGACCGTCGTTGGCGGGCTTTGCATAAGGCAGTACATTCCCGGACGGGGCGCGGTACACAAACCGCTGTTCCAGCAGGAAGTGGACAAACCGACGCTCCGGCACAACCAGTTCCTTGGCGGTGGTACGGAGATTGGTGCTGTGCTTCAGGTCTATAAACAGGTCATAAAAGGCTGCCTTGCCCTCCAGCATGGCGTTTTCCTCTCGCAACGCCGCATTTTCCTCGCGCTCGGCCAGCAGGTCGGAACAGAGTTTCATCATGGCTTCCGGGGAAGTGGCAACCTCCCACAGCTTTTCTCTGGTGATGTAAGCCCCGTGTTTTCGGATAGAGGGCAGCACCTCATCAAATACCCAGCGTTCAAACCGTTCCGCAGAGGGCAGCTTACTGTGAACAATCAAGCGATACACATCGCCTTCGGGAATAAATTTCATTCGCTGAATACCGCCGTTAGAAGGGGTCGGTAAAACGCAGACCCCTTTGCAGTGGGCTGTGATGGCATCAGCGGTACGTTGGTATCCGAGTGCTTTCGCAATATCCTTTCCGCAAAACAGCACTTTGCCGTCCTGCTCAAAAGTGCGGATACTGCCAAACTCCGGGTTTTTGAAAATTTCCATCTGGTTCATAGCGTAACCTCCTGTAAAAGTCGTTGTTGTGGGGTGAAAAAAGACGGCCTTACCAGCCGCCTGCGTTCATATCGTGATTGACCTGTGAAGTGTAGTGGTTGCTCATGGTGGTGGGTGCGTTGAACAGCACCGTCAGCAGGTATTGCTTCATGTTGCGGACCTCGGTGGTGTTTTTCTGCAAGCTGTCCATGACAAACCGGATATGTTCGCTGTCCAGCTTCAAAAAACGGGAGCGCACCACCTCATGGGGAAAGTCGCTGCCAGCGATCCGGGTGGTTTTGCGTCTGGCACAGACGGTTTCTACCATCAGCTCCACGATCTCGTCTAAATCCTCCCGATAGGTAGCAAACTCCCTGCACAGGTAGTCATACTCGATGTTCTCTAAAATCAAATTCCGATATTCTTCCATCTCTGTAACAGACATCGCATCCCTTCCTTTCCGTTCCGGCGGTCTTGCCGCCGCTGGCTCCCGGAAGGGAATGGAATCGGTACTTGATCCATGAGTAATTGATTTTTGAGTATTTGATTTCTCTATATTTAATTCTGCGGGCTTTTCCGTATCCGGTTTCTCCATATCCGGGTTTTCCGTATCTGGTGAAGCCGTATCCGGCTGGGGCGTATCCGGGTTCTTCGGCTGTGGCTGCTCGTAGATCACATACTCGGTATCGCTGATCCGACCCTGCCTGTCCCGCAGCTGATGGCGGACAATGTACCCGGCAGTTTCCAGCTCCCGCAGCGCACCGCCAATCGCGTCCACGCCCTCTTTGCAGATGGCAGCAAGCCCTCTGGTGGTGTAGTTCCAGTCTTCCGGTAAGGACAACATCATGGAAAGCAGCCCCTTGGCTTTCAGGGACAGCTTCCCGTTGCGTAAATGGTGATTGCTCATCACGGTATAATCTCTGGTTCGTTCAATGCGAAATACGGCCATTGACCTCACTCCTTCCAAATTTCTCAGGGTATGAAAAAAGCCACAATCCTGTAAAAAGAATTGTGGCAGTCAGCTGTTTTGTTCACTTTTTTTGCGACGGTAGGGACGCTTGGGAATGGGCGGTTTGTCCAACAGGTCATTTCCCTGAGAGAATGGCAGAGTTTGCAGAACACGGTCAATCTCCGCAGATTCCATATCATGCTGGGAATGGCAATCCTCCCGGATTGCTTCCCGTATTTCCTTTACAGTACACATTTCAATCCTTTCCTTTCGCAGTAATGATTTGTTTATGAGTGGCGGCGGCGCTTGTCCGGCTTAAAATCGAGGATATGTCCCTCGATAATACGGGCGTGCCGCTTGATTTTGATTTCCCGGCGCTGCTGGCTCAGGAGGGCGGCCTGATAGCCGTCCTCCGTAAGAAACAGCCGCATTTCATCACCGGGACTGCCGTAGGCACAGGAACGCAGGACAGAAAACTCAATCATCCGGCGGGTATTATCCTGAAAACGCTCCACGGCAAGAATGTTATGTCCTTTCAGCTCACGGGCTGAAATATCCCTCATAGGCGGCTCCTTTCATCGTTCCTGCTCTCTCTGGCGCTTCTTCTGCCACGCCTCCAGCAGCTTGATAATGGTTTCCTGCATCCGCTGGGGCGTGTAGCTCTTGGGAAAATACTTCCGCAAAGTGTCCGAGGTGAATGTCACCTTGTCCAGATCGCTTTTCTTTTCCTCGCCCATAATGGCCCGCATCACATCAATGGATAAACGCCCCTCCTGGCTGAACTTCTTGAGCCGCTGGGCCTGGGAGAGAGAAGGGGTGGCCTGTTCGCTGTCCATCGCGTCCAAAAGCTGCACCTGTTCCTCTTTTTTGAGGAACGACAGCTCATAGGCCGGATTGAGAGCGATTTTTCGTTCATCCACCATATCCAGCAGTTCGGGGATCAGCTCCGTCAGGCGAATAAAGCGTTGAATCTGATTTTTACTCTGCCCGACCTGTTCCGCCAAAATGTCTCTGGATTTCTTTCCGTCTGACTTGTGCCCAACTTGGGCACAAGTTAAATCTCTGCGCTCGCCTTGATGCTTCATGGCATCCAGCTTCATTTTATAGGCAAAGGCTCTCTCGCTGGGGAGCAGGCTTTCACGCTGCAAGTTGCTGTCCACCATGATGATGGTGGCGGCGTCATCGTCCAAATCCCGGACAATGACCGGCATGGTTTCTTTCTCAGCCAGTTCACTGGCCCTGTGCCGCCTGTGTCCGGCCACCAGTTCATAGCCGCCCTCTGGGTCAGGTCTTGCAATCGCCGGAACCAGCACACCATACTGCTTGATACTGTCCGCAGTTTCCAGCATGGCTTCATCATCCTTGACTTTGAACGGATGGTTCTTAAAAGGGTGCAGTTCAGACAAGGGGATTTCCTGAATCTTCTCCAGCCGTTCTTCCAAACGGCTTTCCTCGGTGGAAAACAGGTCATCTACCGATGCCAGCTCTACTTTTTTCGCGCTGCTTTTCAAGTTTCGTCACCTCCTGCGTCAGATTTTTGTAGCTCTCAGCCACCTTGCCGCCGGGGTCATGGGCAAAAATGCTCTTGCCCTCGGCGCTGATTTCCTTGGCTCGGACAGAATGGGGAATTTCCGTGCCGAACACCTTGATTTTGCTGCCGTATGTCTCCCGCAGCAGGGCGGCGATCTCCTTGGCAAAGTTGGTGCGGTTGTCCACCATCGTCAGCAGGATGCCGTCAATCTGGAGCTTGGGGTTGATTTGCCGTTTTACCTTGTTTACGGTTTGGAGCAGCTGTTCTAATCCTTTTGCGGGCAGATACTCCGCCTGAACGGGGATTATGATCCTGTTTGCAGCTGCCAGCGCATTGACCGTGAGCATACCCAGGGAGGGCTGGCAGTCAATCAGGATATGGGAATACTGTCCCTTGAGCGTGTCAAGATACTGCCGCAGGATGGTCTCACGGCTCATGGCATTTACCAGGGAAACCTCCATGCCAGAGAGCTGGATGTCGGCAGGCATCAGGTCAACGCCTTCCGGGTGGTGCAGGATGCCCTCACCGGGTCGCAGCGGCTCGTCCATCAGAATACGGCCCATCGCGTCGGACAGGGTAAAGGGCAGCTTGTCCGGCTGGGGATGACCCAGGCTGATGGTCAGGCTGCCTTGCGGGTCCCCGTCGATCAGCAGCACTTTCTTTCCAGCCTGCACCAGCCCGATCCCCAGGTTGGCACAGGTCGTTGTCTTGCCAACGCCCCCTTTCTGGTTGGCGATGGCGATGATTTGCGTGTTCAATGACTTCACCTCGTTTCTGATTGGTGTTGTCATGTGCCTGCACAGCAGTCCTGGAAATGACAAAAGCCGCCACTTGAAACAGTGACGGCTTCGCCTAAATCCAATATTCTACTGTGCTTGAAATCAAAAGGCTTTGAGTTCCTTTCTGCTATTCATTTGTCGTTAATGAAACACCCCCTATAATTCGACTTATTTCAGTATGATTTTTCGGTTTGGAAAAGGATGAAAAAACCAGGCTGAAAACCTCAAAACCCTTGATTCTACGGGGCTTTTCCGGTTTGTCGTAATTATACCGTAAGGGCATACCTTCGCTACCCACGCCATCGCCAGCGGTGTGGACGCCAAAACGTTGTCCGGTATTCTGGGTCACACCAATGCGTCCTTCACGCTGGACACCTATACCCACGTCACACCGGATATGCAAAAAGCCGCCAGCGGCATCGTTGGCGGCTTCATGGAAGATCTGCTCGGAAAGGGGCTGAGACCTTGGCAAAGAAACGGAAAAGCGGAACCGGCACCGTAAGACAGCGCGGCGACGGCCGGTGGGAGGGCCGCGTTGTCATCGGCTATGATGACAATGGCCTTCCCAAGACGAAGAATGTCCTCGCTAAAACAAAGCGGGAATGTCAGGAGAAGCTGCGTCAGCTCACCGAAAGCATGGTGGGGCGAAATGACCGAAAAGTTAAGTCGGATATGCTGTTCGGAGACTGGCTGTGCTACTGGTATGAAACCCACAGCAAGCCGACGCTCCGTGCCTCCACGCAGAACAACTACGAAAATGTCATCCACAACCATGTCCTGCCGGAGATCGGGAAAATCTCGTTGAACAAATTGTCGCAGAATGATTTACAGCAGTTCTACGGGCGGCTGAAAAAGAACGGCCGCAAGCATCTGACGGAGCAATACGGCGCGGGCCTTTCCGACCGCATGGTGCGGATGTGCCATGCGGTCTGCCGCTCCGCCTTGGAACGGGCCGTGCGGGATGACCTGCTCCGTACAAACCCCGCCATCGGATGCAAGCTGCCGCCGAAAAAGGCAAAGGAAATGCAGGTGCTGGATCGGGAGGAATTGCAGAAATTTCTCATTCAGGCGCAGGCGGACGGGTACTACGAGCTATTCCTGCTGGATCTCTGCACCGGCCTGCGGCGTGGCGAACTGATAGCGCTGCAATGGGACGACCTGAACTTTGAAACCGGCGTGCTGACCGTCAACAAACAGGCGTACACGGTAAACGGCGAATTGCAGATCATCCCACCGAAAACAAAAGCGTCCGTTCGAAAACTGGTGCTGCCGCCTGCGGTGCTGGCCATGCTGCGGGAGTACCGCAAAAAGGTGGATTCCCGCTGGATGTTTCCGTCCCCGGTGAAGGCGGACCGACCGATCACGCCCGGCGTGGCGAGACGGCGGCTTCAGACGATACTGGAGCGGGCGGACTGCAAGCGAGTCCGCTTTCATGATCTGCGCCACACCTTCGCGACGCTGGCGCTGGAAAATGGTATGGACGTAAAGACCCTCTCCACCATGCTGGGCCATGTGTCGGCGGTGACAACGCTGGACATCTACACCCACATCACCGGCGATATGCAGCGCGCAGCCGCCGCCAGCATCGACCGGAGCATCGGCAAGATGGAGCCGCAGGAAGAAGCGGAGCCGGAGCAGAAAGGCATCGTGGACTTTCAGCCTTATGTGGGAAAGAAGAGAAAGCCGGGAACTGGATGCATCACGGAGATCAATGACCACCTGTTTGAAGGGCGCTATTCTCCTATATGGCCGGACGGGACGCAACATTCCCGCAACGTCTACGCCCACACCCGCGAGGAGTGCGAGGAGAAGCTGAGGGTGTTGATTTTGGAGATGAAAGCGGAAATTGCAGAGGCGCAGCGGATGAAGGATTTGGGCGAGGGCGATGGGCAGTCGTTGGAGGAGAAGAGCGGTAAGCGGACGAGAAAGAAAAAGTAAGTGGCGAGAAAGAAGCAGGGCTGGAGAAAACGGAGATCTCCAGCCCTGCTTCTTCGGCTTTTATTCAAAATTAGCAGGTACATCTTTTATGGCTTGCTTTTTTACTTGGTGCGGACAATTATTACATACCTTAAAAAAGTTTGGGTATTTTGCCTTTTTTACTTTCTTGCAATCAAAGCAGTAAAACTGGGTTTTCTTATGATTTGCTTCATACAGTTGACGTGCGTTCCTAATCTGCTCAAATTCAAGTTCACCGATAATTACAACATCATTGACTCCGCCTTTAATTTGAACAACATTTTTATGTATCGTATCATACGGACCAGTAACTCGGGAATCTCCATATTTTGATGTGTTAGCTTGGACTATAAGGCAATGGAGATCACGAGATGTTGACTCTACAATACTTGAAAAATAATTTGTATCCTTGTTCAATTGCGGGACAAAAAGAGCATCGACTTTAGACTTCAAACTCGCTCTTGAGTAGATGTCCGTAAATTCAAAACATAGAATTGTACTATACCTTATTCCATTAGAACAAATTACATAATACAATGGACGTTCAGGATTTGAAATGCGATACCCAAGTTTATATAGGCAATCTTTTTCTTCTGGAGCATAGAAGTTCTTTTCACGGAATAGCGCAATTGTATTTACAAAGCCATTATTGTTACATGGTTGAATAATGGTTGTGCAATTAAATGCTCGATTCGCATTTCGAATATATCGCAATCCCGCAATAATAGATACATTATTTTTCTGTGAAAAACGGGTTAAGTCTTTTAACCAAACTATTGGAATAAAGAATTCTGGAAATGTGATAAAATTAGCACCTTCTTTTACTGCGGCATTAGCCATACGGAACAGTTGTTCTTTATCGTGAATTGTCATTTTGTGTGCGGGGTCTACCAATGACTGCAGCGCATCATCTTCGCTGACTGTGGTATTGGCCAAACCGACATAGTATTTGGAAGGAACATCATTTAATATACTAACATTGACTAAATTTATATTGACGCCCAATAGTTCCATGCTATTTTGCTTTGCAACGCTTTCTGTTGTGAAGCGTTGTACACTGTTAAGCTGTGCGTATCTTTTCCAAATTGCTTCAATGTCGCTCTTGCCATTAAAATTCTTTTTTTCGTTTTGCGTCGATTGCATAAAATAATAAATAAAAAGTTCATCCAAATGGATAAAGCGTGGAGTCCAAAAAAGGCGTTGCGTATCTAAAGAAAATACACCGGAATCACTCCAAGGTTCCTTTTGAATTTCCAAAAAAGAGCGCGTAGCAATTTGATCAAAAGGCAAATAATTGAGTAGCGGGAAAGAAATCAAGTTGTGATTAAAGATGTTGCTTTTTCTGAATTTTTTTGCTAACTCAATATTTTTCTTTTGGGCTGAAACCGTAGCCTTCCAACGATAATCTAATGCCATCGCCATGGCGATAGAAGTTCCAAGTCGGTCCTTGAGATCCCTTTTTAGCCGCCTAAAGACAGTAGCTTTCTTTTTGCTATAAATTTCTTTGGGATCCAACAAGTCGAATGTAAGTTTGTAATCAATATAATAGACTATATCACGGTAAAATCTTTGCGCAAATGGATCTCGTTTCTGTTTGTCATCACTTAAGACTTTTAATTGAAGAATCAATTCAAAAACCGATGTCCAACTTCCCATAAACTCTATGGCAGAACTACCACTATAGAATTCCAAAAGGTCATTGATGAATTTTTCGATTTTCCCCCTATCTTGTTCAGCTATGTAGGTATTTTTCAAAAGTTGCTTCATCGAAGTGATACTCCTTGATGCAGCGTAATTGTTGCTTTGCAGAATTCCTATGTCGCGAATTTTTGTGCTCCCACCAACACTATTAAAAAAATAAGCAATATCATTGAAATGATTTTTGATTACATCGAATTCAGGAAGTAAATTGGCTTCACTGGAATTATCTCGAATTTGTTTTTCGGCAACCTCAATCAAAACATTCGAAGCATTTTGCTCAAAGAAAAAACAGTTTATTTTCTCTCGTTGAATTGCGATAGACTCAAATCCGACAAAGGTGAAATCCTCATTTTGAATAGAAATTTCCTTCCTGATTAACCCCTTTTCCTTTAACAAATTGCAGACATAGTTTTGTGTAACATTATTAGCCTGGACTTCTGCGGGTATAATGATAATCATGTCATCAACATATCTACCATAATGCGTGGGGTTAAGAGCAAATTTAATTCTCTGATCAAATGCATACAAATATAGTTCCCTAAGTAAGATGGGGCTTAAGAGACCTATAGGAAAAATCGTTGCATTATTCTTAATATTAATGCCTTTCTTATATTTTGAAATTAATTTTGTGTATGATAAATAAAGTTTCTCCTCTACATGGCTTATGAAAGAAATCTCACTTAATCGAGAATCATCACTTAAAAGGGCACTTAACGAATCAAACTCAAAACGAACGGAATAGTAAAAGCTTTTTAAATCCAAGCTAAGCATGAGCTGATTCTGAACCTGTAAACCTTGGCGTAGTTTCGAAAATGCGTCTTTTTGCCATCGAGAATAATTTTCATAATATGGTTCAAAGCATCGGTTGGACTCCCAATCAATACCCTCATATAGGTCATCTTGATCAAAATAAAAAACACTTGCCTTGAATTTTCCGGCATAGGAGCATGCCTGGGTTCCATATTTTTTGTTTCTGATTTTAGCTATACACAATGTCCAAAGACAGTCGAGTATCAACAATTCAATTGGCACATCAATAAAAAAATTGACTTTGGCAATATTTTTATGATGGTCTATAGTTCCAACAATTGTCGAAGTAGGCGCGGAAGCTGCAACAAGTCTCTTAGGGAAGACCCTATAGTCCAGTTGATCAATCAGTTCCTCAAAATATGTCGAATTTTCGGATATAAGTGCTTCGGCCAGAACGTCAAATGTCTGTTGGAAACATCCATCATCAGATTCGAATTCGGCAATTTTCTTTTTGATGAACAGCAGAGTTTTATCGTAAAAATAGTAAGACTTTAGTTTTTTATATGCGCCTTGCAGCATAGATTTCATCTGTTTATATGTATAACGCATATATACTACCTCTTTCGGACACGCCACTGGAATATAACGAAATATAGAGCCTGACCTGCACAGTAAAATAGTGAGACCATAAATATAGCCTTGCATCTGCCTTGGTAGTTCAGAAACTTTTTATGATATTATACCTGTCTCTTATACACATCTCCGAGCCCACGAGACGGAGCTACATCT
>ENA-OZDY01000222-OZDY01000222.1-human-gut-metagenome-genome-assembly--contig:-NODE-222-length-29752-cov-17.043068_pt1 | contig 29752 bp, 28 predicted proteins | sample MGYA00245063_ERZ653599 | MGnify/ENA primary metagenome ERZ653599 (study PRJEB26926, sample SAMN06165004) | human gut metagenome | biome: ENVO:00009003; feature: ENVO:2100002; material: ENVO:00002003... | reverse complement strand
CCCTGGAGAAAGATGCCGAATATCAGCAAGTGGGTAACTACATATGGCCTACACAAGCCATCGAGAAGAATCTCCATCGTTCCTTCCTTCGCTTCCAAGTGAGCGAGCAGGGAATTATGAGCATGACTTCCATTTATTGCGGAGCCGGCAATATCCATCATGTAGGCGTCAAAGTGATGACTCCCGACGGCAGTTTTGCCGAAACTCCGACTTCGAAGGACAGCTACGAAACATCGGATATGAACGAGAAAATAGAAAAAGCCGATTACAAATTGGGAGAAGACGGTAACGTGATCGAATTTCTGAACCTCAACAAGGACAAGAATATCCGTGTGGAATTTATCGGCGACCGTAGATACACAACGACGATGAGTCCGACCGACCGACAGGCAGTAGCAGGCGTTTACGAACTGTCGAAAATCCTTTCCGCCATGCAGAAAATCAAGAAAGAACAGGAAGACGCCAATCTGAAAATCGGATTTATCAATAAGAAAAAAGAACGGAAAGCGATGGAAGAAGCTGCCGAAGAATAAAGGTTCTTTCGGAGTAACGGCTTTCCGGAAAAGTGATAAAAGCGCTATCGGAGAAGAATAAATCAAGCAGTCCGAAAAGGATAAGTAAAAAACGGTAAGCGATGAAAATTTGTGTTTATCAGAGATAGCACATTTATTTTTTCATCGCTTACCGATTTTTATTTCAATTCAAGAGACTGTTCTCCGACTTATCATTAGACACAAATAGTAATGATATTTCATTCCAACTTTAAAGAGACGCAGCATTGTTTTCTTGCTCGCACCCTTTTACCTTGGAGAAACGGCGTAGCCTGACAGGTAGAAAGGGCGCAGTCTCCAAAATTCAACTGATTATTAGCCTTCTCCACCTTTGACTTACCTATCCATTTCCCCGTCCCTTTCTTTTTTCCGGCAGCAGGCTTCGCCTTTCCGGCGAACGGATTGTTACTTTTTTTGATTGGCATAACTTAACAAAGTATCATTCTCCTTCGTAATACTCGCCCAAAAACCAGCGGGCAATAAAGTCCCAGTTTTCGTGCAGCAGCTCTTTCCCGTTCTCGAAAGGGAATTGCGCTTCCGGCAGCAGGTCATGTTCCATGCCGTACTTCAGCAGATCGAACGGGCACAGCCCTTCCTCGCAGAAAAGTTCGTACGCCTCTTCCTCAGCCATTTCCGCATTATACAGCGGATTCCGTTTGTCGGCAAAGTAGCGGGCTACGTCCGGACCTATCAGCAAACCTTTCGGATTAGCGTACATCACGAAATCCGAAAACTCCTTCAAGTCGGGCAACAAAGCATCTTCCTCGTCCTCCCATTGCAGGGCCTGCACAAAGAACAGTTTCAAAGCCTCATACGAATCGAAGAACATCAACGGCTCGCCACCACTCGCTTTCAGAAAGCGTTCCACATTCACGGGCAACTGATCGCCCGGCGAGGCAACAGGCAAAGCAGTCCGCTGCTTCTCCATCAGCTCCGATTCCATCAGCCAGTCTCCGGCAAGTCCGTCGCTGATAGGCGCTTTCTCGAAAACATCCTCCAACTGCGCATAGATCACATCGGCAAACTCCAGCAAGTCCGCATCCAAGGGATTCTCCACACCGTCAAAGTCATCGCCTACCGGCGAATTAATTCCCCACAGCAAGAAAGCGATATCCTCTTTATTGATCTCGTCGGTGAGATAACCTTCCGACAATTCATAAAACGGCAGGTAACGTCCGTAATTCCTTTTATGCCAACGGATGAACTGGCGCCAGTTGCCTCCGTCCGTCACACAGTCTTCCAGATAAAGAGTCAGCATCAGAGTCACCTGATTCTGGCTTTCCTGTGTCTCCGACTTATATAAATAAGATTCGCTGACGACAGGCAATAAAAGATTGGCAAATTCAAGATACCAGTGATCCGTCGCCAACACCTTTGCACGGCCATGAAGATCCAGCCATGCTTTCATATAAATTTTCCCTTGTTTCATTATTATTCTGTTGCTTGTTTTAGTTTCTCCACGCCCTATTACTTATTACCTATTACTTGCTACCTTTTTTACAGTCTTTTCAAAGCCAGTTTTATTACTTTCTCCACCGGAGCATCCGGTTCTTCCTTCAGGATAGCCAGCACCACTTTCTGCGAAGGCGCGGCGGCAAAGCCAAGCATGGTCAGAGCGGCTACCGCTTCCTCCTGCACTTCTACGCTGGCAGATCGCAGCAGCATTCCGACAGAAGCGCTTCCTCCTGCCACGGTGGCTCCCATCGTCTTTATCTTGTCTTTCAGGTCGACAATGACACGCTGCGCTGTTTTCAGTCCGATCCCCTTCACCGTTTTCAGCAAGTTCGCATTTTCGGTGCTGATCACATTCACCAGTTCGGCAGGCGAAAGGGCGGAGAGAATCATACGCGCCGTATTGCCTCCGATGCCCGACACGGAAATGAGCAGCAGGAAAATCTCCCGCTCCTGCTTGTCGGCAAATCCGTAGAGCACATACGCGTCCTCCCGAATAGCTTCATAGATATATAACTTACAGTTTTTCTTCCCCTGAATAGCCGAATAAGTATTCAGGGATATATTGGCGGCATAGCCTACCCCGTTACAGTCGATTACTGCGGTTGCCGGACTAAGTTCGGCAAGTTCGCCTCTTACATATTCTATCATAGTGTGAGCAAAGATAAGACAAATTCACCACAGATGAAAAGACTTTCGCAATATTTCCGCCTCGCAGTCAGAGGTGAAAAAATTAAAAATAATGCAGGCAGTAAACAAAACTTCCTAGTAATTTGTTTACTTTTGTGGCAGAATTAAAGAAAAATGTTCATATAAAACCAATAAAAGAATGAAAAAAGTAAGAGCAGCTATTGTCGGTTACGGCAATATCGGACACTATGTACTTGAAGCGCTACAGGCAGCGCCTGATTTCGAAATAGCCGGAGTAGTTCGTCGTGCAGGAGCAGAGAACAAGCCGGAAGAGTTGGCAAACTATGCAGTAGTCAAAGATATCAAAGAGCTGGAAGGAGTGGAAGTGGCCATCCTCTGCACACCGACCCGCAGCGTTGAGAAATACGCGAAAGAATATTTGGCAATGGGAATCAACACGGTGGACAGCTTCGACATCCACACAGGCATCGTTGACCTGCGCCGCACGCTGGATGCCACCGCCAAAGAGCACAAAGCCGTATCCATCATCTCCGCAGGATGGGATCCGGGAAGCGACTCGATCGTACGCACCATGCTCGAAGCAATCGCTCCGAAAGGCATCACTTACACCAACTTCGGTCCCGGCATGAGTATGGGACACACCGTAGCCGTAAAAGCGATCGACGGAGTGAAAGCCGCCCTCTCCATGACGATCCCTACCGGAACGGGAATCCACCGCCGCATGGTATATATCGAACTGAAAGACGGATACAAGTTTGAAGAAGTAGCCGCAGCCATCAAGGCAGACCCTTACTTCGTGAACGACGAGACACATGTAAAACTTGTGCCCAGCGTAGACGCACTGCTCGATATGGGACACGGTGTAAATCTGACTCGCAAGGGAGTTTCCGGTAAAACGCAGAATCAGCTGTTCGAGTTCAATATGCGCATCAACAATCCGGCACTGACCGCACAGGTACTTGTGTGCGTGGCACGCGCTTCCATGAAGCAGCAACCGGGGTGCTACACCATGGTAGAAGTCCCCGTTATCGATCTCCTTCCGGGCGACCGCGAAGAGTGGATCGGACACCTGGTATAATCTTTTATCCGCATAACTGAAATAAAAATAGAGAAAGGAGACACACCTTTCTCTATTTTTTTTATCTTTGTCGGAGAAGACAAAACACACTCGATATGAAAAGACTATTCATATTCTCAACATTTCTGTTATGCTTGCTATCGACTACCTTTTCACAGCAGTCCGATAACACGATCAAACCGAATCTGAAGTACGGAAAACCCTCCAAGGAAGAGCTCACCATGACCAGCTTTGCTCCCGACACCACCGCAACGGCGTATGCCGACATCCAGATACCTTATTACTCCAACGGACGCAATCCGACACTGAAAGAAAACGTCAGCCAGCTTGCGTTATTCCTTGATTTCCGAAAACAAGTAGCAAAACAATTTAATAACAAAATTATAATAAAGAGAATATGAAGATATACAAAAAGAAAGAACTTCCCAGACATGAGGAAGAAGAGTTTTCAGTCATAGTACTGACTTGTGACGAACACGGAGAAACCAATCTTGGGTTTTATAACTTTGACACGGAAGATTGGAGTTTTCTTTCGGAAGCTGACCAAAGTTATAGAGACTCTGAATTTGTATGGATATACCCACCAGCCAATCAGATGAAAGAGTTTTTGATAAAATCAATCAAAGCTGAACGCGAATCAGCTCCACCTTCATCGAAGGAAAACTGGTTTAGAAAGAAAACCCAACCTATTAAAAAGAAAATCACTCTGGCTTTCAAGAAAAAATAAAAGTGTACCTTTGCGGCTCTAACCAAAGCCGAAAGGAAACATTGGAAAATAAAAGATACAATAACGTCGAAGAATGGGCAAACACGCTCAGTCACGGAGCAGGTATACTGCTTGGAGTCATAGCCGGCTATTTCCTGCTCGCGAAAGCGGCGGCGGGTGCCGAACCGAAGTGGGCGGTAGCTTGTGTAACCGTCTACCTGTTTGGCATGCTGTCTTCTTATGTCAGCTCCACCTGGTATCACGGCAGCCGTCCGGGTAAGCTGAAGGAATTGCTTCGCAAATTCGATCACGGGGCTATCTATCTGCACATTGCGGGGACGTACACTCCGTTTACACTGCTCGTCATGAGGCACGCAGGCGGTTGGGGATGGGGAATTTTCTCTTTTGTCTGGCTGTCGGCTATCGTCGGTTTTATACTGAGTTTCAAGAAACTGAAAGAACACAGTAACCTGGAAACCATTTGTTATATAGCTATGGGAGCCTGCATTCTCGTGGCTATGAAGCCTTTGATGGATAATTTAGCAGAGATGGGAGCCGGTCCGGCTTTTTGGTGGCTGATAGGCGGGGGAGCTTCGTATATCATCGGGGCAGTGTTCTATTCGCTGCGCAAGCCATATATGCACGCTACGTTCCATCTGTTCTGTTTGGGAGGAAGCATAGGGCATATCATAGCGATCTGGCTGATATTGTAAGTAAAAGAAAGCCGTCAGGCAGAGTTCATCATTTCAATACGATGCTTCATCATTCAACACAAAAATTTCTTCCACCGGAACCCCGAAATAACGTGCTATCCTCAGCGCAAGGACAGTAGAGGGAATAAACTTTCCGGTCTCTACCGTATTGATTGTCTTTCGGGTTACTCCAATGGCTACAGCCAGTTCTTCCTGGCTGATATTCTTCATCGCCCTGTAGACCTTTATTTTATTGAGTAGTTCTTTATTTTCCATCTTTATAAGGGTTATACAGGAGCAATCTTCTTATTTCTGAGAAAAGCATAGCTACCACCACTATAACCAGAGCACCCATACGTACCGAGAGATTAAAAAAATCTCCAAAGCAATAAACTAATAATCCCATTTGCATAGCTGCATAAAAGCCTGCTGTCAAAGCCTTAGAATTATAGTCCGAATATATTTCACTATCTAATGCTCCCATTAATTTCTTATCTTTCTTTATTCTCTCCAAAATATCGGAAGCTCTTATCGCTACAACGACATACAGCAAAACTGCAAATGCAAATATATACCATGTCTCTCCCAAAAATCCCTTTCTGCCAGTATCAAGACAAAATGTCTCCCACATTAATACTCCCATAAACAACATACCGACAATCGTCCGCATCAAAAGAGCATTAAACCTTTTAATCTCCATTTTCTCAATCGTAATATTTTCCATAACCATAGAATTTAGTCCATATTCTTATCTTTAAGTTTCACCCATAGGTTCCAAAAAGAAACCTTTAGGTTACAAATATAGATATTAAATATTATATTCCAACCAATCATCCATCTATTTTTTAATTCTTCCGTTTTTGTTGAACCAAACACTCCCTTTCATTCGTTATATAAATAGAGACTCTAAAACTGCAAGAACCATGAACTGGGAAAATCACCTGATCAAAGACCTCCAATGGTCCAATGAGATTATCAACAGAGAAGCGAAACAACGTGTAGCACGTGAGATCGCCGCCACAGCCAAAACAGGCGATGTGATAGGGGCCGGCTCCGGTTCCACCGTCTACCTCACTTTGTTTGAGCTGGCAAAGCGGATTCACGAAGAGCACCTATATCTGGAAGTGATTCCCGCCTCTCAGGAAATCTCCATGACTTGCATACAACTAGGCATTCCGCAGACCACCCTTTGGGACAAACGTCCCGACTGGACATTCGACGGAGCGGATGAGGTAGACCCCGACCGCAACCTGATAAAAGGACGTGGCGGAGCCATGTTCAAAGAAAAGCTGCTGATCAGAAGCAGCGGAAAAACCTTCATTATCGTCGATCCCAGCAAACTTGTCAATATCTTGGGAAGCAAATTCCCCATACCGGTAGAGGTGTTCCCACATGCACTGTCATACGTCGAAAAAGAACTGCGCCGACTAGGTTCCTCCGAAATATCACTACGCCCCGCCCACGGAAAAGACGGTCCTATTTTGACAGAAAACGGAAACTTTATCCTTGATACCCGTTTCCATTATATTGACGCTTCGCTGGAAGAACAGCTGAAAACAATCACGGGCGTTATTGAAAGCGGACTTTTCATCAATTACGACATTGAAGTAGTTGTAACCAGATAAAAACCAAGCATAGCACATAGGAAAATCACCTTTTTAACATTTCACCCTTCCTTACACCCGGTCTATCTTTGCAGCCGACTTAAGGAACCGACTATTCTGCACTCAATAAAATAGTGAAAGCACTATTCTCCCTTCTTTATCTCATACTATCATTTATCAATAAAAACAAAAAAACATAGTATGGAAAAGCAAAGCTTACCACAAACCGAAAATTTACAATTTCAATTTTCTTTTTTTAGAAATACTTGGAGCAAGGAGTCTACCATAATCACCCTGCACAACCTTTATCTGCAAACCATCGGAACACTTTGGAAAGCACAGACCGAATGCTACCGCAAACTACAAGACCGTCCCGACCGCAGCAATGAAGCCAAAATGGTAAAAGACGCCATGCCTGTCGTCATCATCGAGGGCATCTGCCGCCCGCATTGCAGCCATGCCGCAGCCAATCTGGAAAAGATGAGCCGACTAGCCATGTACGACCTCGACCACCTGAACGAACGGACATCTGCCGTCAAAGCCCTTTTCCGTGCTCTCCCCTACGTGGCCTACACGCAGACCAGTATCTCCGACAGAGGCCTCAAAGTCGTCGTATTTCTCGATGCCCGCACCCCGGAAGAGTATCCTCTCGCCTACGCCATCTGTCAGCAGACACTGGAACGCATCGCCGGGCATCCGTGCGACGAACAATGCGCCCGCATCACCCAGCCCTGTTCTTGCGTATGGGATGCCGACGCCTACTACAATCCCACTCCCGAACCTTATCCGTGGAGGGAAGAACTCGACACCGACCCTTCGTTGACCAACCTGATCAAGGATAAAAGAAACCTTCCGGGCAGCAACGGCAACCCTTATGCCACCAGTAACGGCTCCTCCTCCCCCTTCCCTCCCGCTACCGAAGCCTGCGGATACATCGAAACCTTCGCCCGTAACTTCACCCATTACCACCCCTGGCAGAAAGGCAACCGCCACGAGTCTATGCTAGCAATGGGAAGAAGCGCACGACGTAAGGGATTTTCAAAAGAAGACCTTGAAAAATTAACATCTGTTATGTCAGTAGAGATCGTGAGAAACGGCTACACGCTGCAAGAACTCAGAAAAGACTTATCAGCTGGATATCAATACGTTGATCTATCTTATGCACCCCAAGAGACCCACAATTCACTGCCAACACTGACAACTGACACCTTTAGGCCTGTTTCTGTGGGAAATGAATCGGGGAAAGAAGAAGAGTTGTCCATAAAAAATGAAGAATTACGAGGATCTACTCCCTGCATTCCTAACCAAGTATACGACCATCTTCCCGACTTTCTGAAAAGAGCCATGAAACCGGCACGCAGCAAACGCGAACGCGATATACTGCTTCTAGGACTGATCGCCAACCTGAGCGGATGCCTGCCACAAGTCCGCATCAGTTTCGACCAGCGTCCTTACAGTCCGCAGCTCTACACCCTGATCATTGCTCCCCCCGCCACCGGTAAAGGACTTCTCACACTGGCAAACATGCTCCCACGAGAAATCGAGAATTATCTGAAAGGAGAAAACAAACGGAAAAAGGATGCCTACGACCGTGAACTCACGGAATGGGAACGAACCAACCAACAAATCAAAAAAGGGACGAAATCTACAGCAGCCTCCCCTGCTCCCATGCCCGAACCACCGGAATATTACCACCTCTGCGGTGCCCCCAGCACTTCCAGAAACCAAATTATCCGCCGGCTGAAAATCAACGGAGACCTCGGACTCATTATCTGTGCTACCGAATTGGACATGATCTCCGGCGCCATCAAGCAGGATTACGGCAAGCACGACGATGTGTTCCGTGCCGCCTACCATCATGAACCGGTAGCCACGGACTATAAGGTAGACGGCGAACTCATCTGCGCAGAAGTACCGCGCCTGGCACTCTGCCTGTCCGGCACCCCCAGCCAACTGGCCAACTTTATCCGCTCTTTGGAAAACGGACTTTACTGCCGTTTCGGCATCTACACCTGCGGAGCACGATGGAAATACCGTTCGGCGGCCCCCATCAAAGGACAGGAAGATTATATCACACTCTACAAGGGATTCGGCAAGGAAGTATTGGAGATGTACTTCTTCTTCCAACAATCTCCTACGGAAGTCACGCTGAGCGACAGACAATGGGAGGAACATACCGCCTACTTCGACTGTCTGCTCAACGAAGTGGCCAGCGAACAAGCGGACGCGCCGGGCTCTATCGTACTCCGTGGCGCACTGATGGTGGCACGCATAGCTTCCATCTTCACCGCCCTGCGCAAGTATGAAGGTGCCATGCAGATGAAGGAATACATCTGTACAGACGAGGATTTTCATGCCTCCATGCAGATCGTACAAACCATCCTCAACCACAGCCTGCTGGTCGCCTCCTCACTGCCGGGAGAGAAAATGAAACCTCAGCCTATGCAGTCATACTTCCGAATCCGGTCGGTCGTAGAGAGCTTACCTAAGATTTTTACTTACAAACAGATTAAAGAGAAAGCACTGACAGAAGGTATCAGCGAACGAAGTACCTGTAGATATCTAAAAAGCCTCATCGAGCTAAAATACATTGAGAAACAAACAGATAAATATATCAGAATAAAAGAATTCACTGACAAATAAGCGCTAAGTGGCAGTTGGCAGTGGCAGTAACGGAAAACGCCCGATAAATTGGTATAGAAAACGTACATCGAAGTAACGACAGAGTTCAGAAACGTACCGGAAACAAGTACAAGAAAGAAGCAAAGGTTGTACAAGAACCGAGAAGTACAAGTACTTGAATCAGGGAAAAGAAGTACTGAAACTGCCTCCATCAAGTACTGGAAAGAAGAAAGACATATACATGAAGAGAGAAAGAGAAGTACAACAATCTGCTGAATGATATACTGGAAACCGGAAGTAGACGTATGAACAGCAGCAGAGATAAAGAACTTCATTCTCTCTTTTTTCAAGGCTCGCCCAAATGACGGACAATCTGTTCCACCTCCTGACGCAGGAAACGATGCCGCCGCACATTATATCCGATGCCGCCCAACGCCTGCATCAACGGCTGGCATTGCTTGATCCATCTCATCAGTGTTTTAAGAGCTGACTCTGCCGAACGTCCCGGACAATAAAGCAGAGCCAGCTCTACTTTGTCATAGGCTCTCATTTCAAACTTTTTCTCTTCAATTAATTCTTTCATAATCTCATTTTATTAGCATTTTATAATGGTATAAAGGTACTAATAAAAGTTCGTTTTGTAAAATAATAAGCAGATTTTATTGGGATGAATACAGACTTTTCCGGATAAAAAAGGATATCGGCGGACACCTGCGGACAAATACAGACAAGCAAAGAAAACAATTAGAACAGGGGGAGCGATTAACCAATAATAAGTAGTATCTTTAGCGGAACAAACGAAATCAAAATGGAAAATCAAAACCATGCATTCAACTATGCATATCTACTCAAACAAGTAAAAGCAAGAGTACTACTAGCACAAAAAAAGGCGATTTACACAGCCAATGAAGAAATGCTTTCAATGTATTGGGATATTGGCAAACTACTGTCCGAGAGTCAAAAACAAATAGGTTGGGGAAACAATGCCCTGGAGAAGCTCGCCAATGACTTGAAGAATGATTATCCGGAGATGAAAGGATTCTCTGTCAGGAACTGCCAGTTCATGATACAGTTCTATAATGAATATAATCAGCAACTTACAAATACGAAACGGGCCGTTTCGTATTTGAACAATAATGAAATAGTCCTACCTGTCAGCAAATTAGGTTGGTCACATAATATAACCTTAATGCAACGCACTAAAGACATAAAAGCCCGCTACTGGTACATGATCCAATGCCTGAAAAACGGTTGGAGCCGGGATTTCCTTATCGAGGCAATCAAGCAAGACTATTACCATTCTCACGGAGCATTGGCTAGTAACTTCGACACCACTCTTCCCGAAATACAAGCCAAGCAAGTAAAAGAGACATTAAAAGACCCCTATATTTTTGATATGCTTACGTTCACCGAAGAGTACGACGAAAGAGATATTGAACTGGGCCTTATAAAACATATCGAGAAGTTTCTCGTCGAAATGGGTGCGGGCTTCGCCTTTATGGGCAGGCAATACCATATCGAAGTATCAGAAAAAGATTTCTACATCGACATTCTTATGTACAATGCCTTCATGCATAGATATCTGGTCGTAGAGCTTAAGAGAGGAGAATTTCAACCCGAATATATCGGCAAACTCAATTTCTATTGCTCGGCTGTAGACGATATCCTTTGCCGAGAGGGAGACAATCCGACCATCGGACTGCTACTCTGTCAAAACAAAGACCAGATTATGGCGGAATATGCCTTACGGGATGTACATAAACCTATAGGAATCTCCGATTATGAACTTGGTCAAGCCCTGCCGAAAGATATCAAATCCGGACTTCCCAGTATCGAAGAGTTGGAAAACAAACTTAGCCGGGACCTACAAGACATAGACAATAAAGAATAAGACATAGCATAACATAGTCCTAAACCCCAATCAGGAACGAATCGTTCCATTCCCTGATGTGAACTGAACAGTATTATTCAGCTCGCATCAGGGAATTTCTTTTTAATCCCGGCCTCAAACCACCACAAGAACAGACATCCGCAGACATTTCCAGATAAAAAAAGACATCTGCGGACACCTGCGGACAAATACAGACATCGCCCATCCCCACTACCGTACTTTTGTCATGTCACAAGCAAGGAACCACCTGTGACGCAACACTTTATTATCATTTATTCAAGAACTTAAAACCAGTAAAGAAATGGCAAAAGTATTTTCATTCACCAGCGTGCTCCGCAAGAACATGATGGAAAAAGACAAACCGGACCTATATTACGCTCTCGCCAAATCGAGCGGAGAGATCGATATAGATGAAATGGCGGAACGCATCCAGCGTTCGAGTACCGTAAACTGGGCAGACGTAGTGTGTGTGCTGCGTGCCCTGCAGACGGAAATGATCGACAGTTTCAAGAAAGGAGAGATCGTCCGCCTGGGGAATATCGGTTCGTTTTATGTCACTTTGCGCAGCAACGGCGTACTCGTCCAGAAGGACGTGAAAGAAGGATTGATCAAAGGTGCCCGTGTCCGCTTCCGCCCCGGAAAGGAGATTAAAGACGCACTGAAAACGCTGGACTTCAGCAAGTACAAACCAGAAAGCAGCGAAGGAGACAAGACCGATCCGGAAAACCCCAAACCCAAACCGGATCCCGATGACGGTGACGAAGAAGCTCCGGACCCCACCGTATAAGGCAATCATAAACCGGGGATTTACCAAATCTGACGAATCATGAGAAAGATCGATTTAATCGTGATCCACTGTTCCGCAACACGGGCGGACCGGACACTGACAGCCTTTGACCTGGAGACGCTGCACCGACGACGGGGATTCAACGGAACAGGTTATCACTACTATATCCGCAAAGACGGGACAACACTTCTCACCCGTCCCATCGAACGCATCGGGGCACATGCAAAAGGATTCAATGCATCGAGTATCGGAATCTGCTATGAAGGCGGTCTGGACTGCCGGGGACGCCCGGCAGATACACGGACACCGGAACAGAAAGCTTCGCTCCGGCTGCTGGTGTATCAATTGAAACAACGCTTCCCCGGCTGCCGGGTGTGCGGACACCGGAATCTCAGTCCGGACCTGAATGGAGACGGGGAGATCGAACCTGAAGAGTGGATCAAAGCATGTCCTTGCTTTGAGGTAAACGAAAGCCTGTAAGGACAATATGAATGAGCAAAGGTATAAAGACGTTTTCAGGAAGTAATTAATCTTTTAAAGTATCGGAAAGGAGGTGTGTAAATTATGGCAATGAAGAAATCCCTTTGGGATATGATTCTGAAAGTAGTCATCGCGGTGGCTTCGGCAGTAGCGGGCGTGTTGGGCGCTAATGCGATGAGTCTGTAAGACAACAACCATGTAAGGGGGAAGAAAATCTTCCCCCTTACGCTAGATAAATGAATATCAAATCTTAAAAACAATAACATATGAACTATTTATTAAAATATAAGCTTATTGCTTTCTGCATGCTATGGTGTCCTGTACTGATGGCTCAAACTCAAGCAACATTCTCAATCAATGAAACAATACAGACTCCACAAACCCAAAGTTTTGTTCGATACGGAAATAATCCGGTAAATTTATATACTGGAACGACAGGAGTTTCCATTCCGGTATATACTTATAAAGATAATGACTTTGAAATTCCCATTAGCTTAGAGTATGCGTCCAGCGGTCTGGTCGCCAATCATCAAACCGGCATTTTAGGACAAGGATGGTATCTGAATACGGGTGGAGTTATCACTCGAACGGTAGTGGGAATACCGGATGAAAACTTTACTAATGCGATGGCCGGTTATTATGATTATCACCGTTCAGTTCCGGTTGATGAAAAACAAACGAATCCTCTTTTACGCGGGAAATCATTTCATGACATAACTATCATTGATGAGCCTTTTGCTTATTTATACAATCCCTCTGTTCCTTCATCATCTATGTATGAAAGTACTCCGGATATCTTTCAGTTCAATTTTATGGGATATCAAGGTAGCTTTCAGTTTGATGTAAACAAAAAAATATGTATCTACAATACGAACACCGCAAGAGACAATTTCAGAATAAAAGTGTCGAACTTTCAAAACAGACCGATTTCTTCTTTCGAAATCACTACTAATGACGGATACAAGTATATATTTGGAGGCGATCAATCCGGACTTTATGATCGGGAATGCAATATTGTGGAAAATACTGCAGAACAAACAGTTATATCCTGGCAATTAACAAAAATCATAGCACCCAATGGGCGAAAAGTATCTTTGAAATACCGCTCAGGAGATTATATGAATAGGGGAATTGTAAAAAACATAATGCCCTCATCTGATTATAAAATAGTATCAACCCAATCTGGAGGATCAGCTACATATTATGAATCCAGTACTGTATCTCAATTTCCTACCTACCTGGAAAGTATCTTGGTGGAAGACGTATGCCGCATTCAATTGGACTATACTGCAAAAGAACCGGAAAAATATGGAACGGATCGTGATCTGCGTGATTTGCCTTCACTTTTGAAGTTGTCATCTGTGACAGTTAATTCTCTGTCTCCGAGCTTAGAACAAATACTGCATTGCGATTTAGGCTATAAGTATACAGGACAAAATAAAACCTTATTCTTAAAGGAAGTCAATTTCGGAGAAGGAAAAATCTATAAAATGAAGTATATAGGAGTAGATGATTCTCCATCATTGGCTGCATTTCCCCTGAACAACACATGTGCCGTAGATCATTGGGGATATTATAATGGGAAATTGCTGACAAGCATCAACAACTTTATACCTTCTACAACAACTGATAAAAAAGACAAAGAAGTGATAACCAGCGAACAACGAGAAGCGGACCCTATGTATTCCCAACTCGGCATGCTTAAGCGGATTTCTTATCCTACCGGCGGGTATACTATGTATGAATATGAAGGTAATACTTATTCCAGACGTGCAATGGACCAGATCAACATTCGTTCAGTAGCGGTTGACAAACAAGCAGGAGGGGTGCGAATAAAAACGATCAGTGATTATACAGAAACCGGTGAATGCAACCGTCGGGAATTTACATATCAGAATTCAGACGGAACAAGTTCGGGTATTTTGCTAAAAATGCCCCGATACCGTCTGGACTATACGATAATAATATCCAATCGTCTTTACTACATAAACAGAGGAAATGCCCAAGATATGTCAACCTATTCTTTGGAAGGGCCACACATAGAATATGCCAGAATAGTAGAAAAGAAATCAGATGGCAGTATGACAGAATATAAATACAAAAACTCCTTTGATCTTTTTATTGGTGACAATACGCAAGTAGACGCACAGGATCTCACCTTCATTCCCAACCAAAGAATTAATTCTTCCAATTCCGGCATGGCGAGATTTCTTCTCTCCCGGCTTCATTCGAATGCCTACAAAAGAGGCCTTCTCGAATCGCTCTGTACTACAATCAATGGAGAGACTATTTATTCAGAAGAATATTCTTATCTAAATCCGGAAGGAAAAAAGTATCCTACACCCGGTTATCAAACAGCTCTCATTCTTAACGTAAAGACGGCAGGCGATGTATTCTATATTGATCAAATAAACGCTGTAAATAAAGCCCAGATTGGTAGAAAAACAACTAAAGAATATATAAACGGAAATGTATTTACAACCCAGAAAGAATATAAATTTGAGTCTTCTTGCGGTCGGTTGAATTGTGTAGCGACCACTCTGAGCAACGGTGACATCTTAAGAGAGCGGATAGAATATCCGGAAGATATGAAAACTCCTACTGATATAGAAAAAATGATGGTGGATTCTTTTCTCACCAGTATGCCGGTAAGAAAAGCGCTCACTATACAAAAGAAACCAAATATATGGTTGGAAACGCTTGAAACAGTAATAAGCGGAGAGTATAACAAATATAAAAAATACGGCAAGCTGATAAAACTGGAAGAAGTAAGAAAAACTGCTTATGACCAACTCCCCCAATGGAAAGACTTTAATCTGGATTTTGTCGATTCTGACTTTCGCAATGACACATACGATTCATGGGGAAACCTGACACAGCAAACAGCTAAAGACGGAAGTGTCACTTCTTACACCTGGGGATACAATAACCGCTATCCGGTTACCATAGAAAAAAGTGGATTGAAAACCCGATATGAATACAAGCCTTTAATAGGAATGACTTCTGTAACCGACATCAGAGGTATCAAGACTTATTACGAATATGACAAAGCAGGACGGCTCCAGTGCGTGAAGGACAATGACAAGAATGTTATCGCTCGGTATGATTACCATTACAGTTCGGAAAACAATAATTAAATAAAGCTCATGAATTATGAAGAATATATTTGCTTTAATGCTTTTACTGCCGATTTGTTCGGCTTTATCGGGAAAAGAGAATCTTCCCTTTACAACAACTAACGTAGACTCGCTGAATATCAACAGGAGTTTTATTCATACACAAACGATGCTTTCTCCCAATGCCGATTCCATGCTCCAGGAGTTTCAGTATTTTGATGGATTAGGCAAGCCTGTTCAAACTGTATCTCAAGGAATTTCTCCTGCAAAAGGAGATTTGGTATCTACTTCTACGTATGATTCTATGGGCCGGATATCCAAACAATGGTTACCGCTCCATGTCCTGGGAAACAACGGAGCTTTTCTTTCCGATCCCTTTAATAGCACAGTTAAACAATATGCAGACAATGCTCCTTATCAATATACAGAGTACGATCACCTCCCCGAAAGTCGGATAATACTTCAGCAAGATGCGGGAGAAGCCTGGAAAAAGAATCCTGTCCTTATACATTATTTGACAAACGAATCGAATACGGTTTTAAATTGTATCCGTTATCAAGTAAATGATAAAGGAACTTTATATGAGGACGGTGTATATGATCCGGGAGAACTGCGAGTGATACAGAGTACAGACGAAGATGGCAAATCATCATACACATTCACAGACAAAGAAGACAGAACTGTATTGATCCGGGAAATGGATGGAACGAAACAACACGATACGCATTATGTGTATGACATAAAAGGAAATCTATGTTACGTACTATCTCCCATGTATCAAGAATCTCAGGACTTAAGTTTGTATGCCTATCAGTATAGTTATGATAACAAGAACCGCTGCATTATGAAAAAAATGCCCGGAGGAAACCTCAACCGCTATGCTTATGACAAAGCTGACCGATTGATATGTTATCAAGATCATTATCAACAACAATACTCGAAATGGATAATCTCTATCCCCGACCAAAAGGGACGCGAAGTGATAAAAGGAGTCAGTGTCAGTTCGTCAATAAACGTTCCGCCAATCTCGAATACATTGGTATACGCAGAACGTTATCAAGGAGAAGGTGCAATGAAAAGTGGATATATCATACATGATTTATTAGACATGCTTAACAGCGAACCTAAAGAGGTTAATTATTATGATGACTATAGTTTTCTTTCTGACTATGAGAGCACAAATACACAACAATCTTTAAAATACAGTTTTGAGGACTTCCCCTCATGGCTAAAGAATAAAGAAAAAGTTTTTTCCGCTCTTGCTATAGAACCCGTTGGACTACAGTCCGGAAAACGTTCCTACCTGGACAATAATACATATTTATTAACAGCACTCTACTATGATAAGAAAGGGCGTATTGTTCAAAAACGAGGTACAAATCATTTGGGAGGATACGATATTTATTTTTACTCCTACACTTTCACTGGATTAACCAAGGGACAGGTGCACATACAGTTTGATTCAAATAAAAAAACAATAGTAGCGGAGTATTATAACTATGAATATGACGGTGGTGAACGATTGAAACAAGTGATATATCGTTTGAATGGCGGACAAGAAATTGTATTGGCAGAAAATGAATATGATAATTTGTGCCGACTAAAAAACGTGATACTGAATAACGGAGCATCAACATTAAACTACAATTACAACATTCGTAATTGGATAACAAGTATTGATAGCCCGTTCTTCAAGCAAAAATTGCATTATACGGACGGAGCAGGGTCTCCCTGCTATAATGGAAATATCAGCAGTATAACATGGCAGGCTGCTTCTTCAGGAATATCCGGATATAAATTTAGCTATGATGATTTGAACCGCATGAAGGACGCCATATACGGTGAAGGGAATAACCTGAACGAGAACTCAAACCATTTTAACGAACAAATAACGGGTTATGATAAAAATGGGAATATTCTGGGCTTGAAACGTTTCGGTCAAACATCACAAAATGATTATGGTTTAATAGATGATCTCTTACTGAGTTATACTGGCAACCGTTTGCTCGCTGTGAAAGATAATGCTGTAAATTCAGCATATGCGGGTAACTTTGAATTTTCAAACGGTGCTGACAAATCTGTAGAATATAACTATGACGTCAGTGGTAATCTGAAAAATGATTTAAATAAAAAAATTACTGATATTCAATATAATTACTTAAATTTGCCAAGCCTAATAAAGTTTGAGAACGGAAGTAACATTTCTTATCTCTATAGTCCGGAAGGAGCCAAACTTCGTACTATACATGTGACAGATAAGGATACACTTATGACAGACTATTGTGGCAACGTGATCTATGAAAATGAGATTCCTGTCAAGCTACTGACAGAAGTAGGATATATAACCCTTACGGATGCTGTTCATCACTATTTCCTGCAAGACTATCAAGAAAATAATCGGGTGGTTATAGACAATAATAATAATGTAGAGGAGGTAAATCATTATTATCCGTTCGGGGGAGTATTCGCTTCGACTTCATCTGTCCAACCGTTTAAGTATAATGGCAAAGAACTGGACAGAAAGAATGGACTGGACTGGTATGATTACGGAGCAAGAATGTATGATGCAGCGTTGGGACGTTTTACTACAAGCGATCCTTCCGCAGAAAATTATTACGGATCAAGTCCATACATCTATTGCGGAAATAATCCGGTTACCAGAATAGACCCTAACGGAAAAGATTGGATAGAAGACCCTTATGGCGGCCTTTTATGGGATGTTACTGCTATCAGTAGGGAAACAACACGCGAAGGTTGGAGCTATATAGGTACTACCCTCCCCGAAGATGCAGGTCGTTACCGCATTTTGGAAGAAATAAACGGTAAGCTTTACCACAAAAACACTATAAATCCTTTGGCTTCTTTAGTGAATGCAATAGCCGGTGAGGATATAATGGTTGAAAAAAAGGCTTACGACCCTGTAGAAGACCACATGATGCAACAGGCAATAGAAACCGGGGCGGAAATGGCAGTAGGAGAAATTGGCGGAAAGTTGATAAAAAGAGGATTTAAGGCTCTGACAAGATCAAATAATTCCGTAATTAAGGCTGCAAGCGAAAATCTTCTAAATGCAAATGAAGTTTTAAGAATTGAAAATGCTGCAACTAGGATAGGGAAACCAATCAATGTTGTCGGAAGTCGAGCGTCAGGTAAAGCCACTGGATATTCTGACTGGGATTACATAATTGAAGGATTGACCAATAAAGAGTGGAAGAGAATTAAAAATTCTTTACCTGGTGCAAAGTCTATAATAGATAATACCCCAAGAAGAATTGATATTATAAAAGAACCACTTGATATATCAAGACCATATATAAAAATTAGCCCTAAATAAAAAAATGTTATTATGAATTTGGAACAAGAAATAATAATTAATCAATATGGTCAAAACCTTGTGCATATTGAAGTATTAGTCAATAATTATAAGATGTTAGACAATGACGGAAAAAGAATATATTTACATCATTTAGTGTCCCTAATTATTCAATCCATGCCCGAAAATTCAGATATTTCGCAAGCTATAGAAAATAGTCATCTAAAAACGACTTTTACCCCTTGCGTACTTCTAAAAAAAGGAGGAACAAAATATCATAATTTAAAAAAGATTATTGATCTTCCCGATGATGAACTAGACAAAACATTAGTTTTGCTCCTAAACCTATTTAAATTAGGATATTACAGGCGTTTTCAGAATGAGAAAAATAATCCTAACAAATGGTGGTACTGGGACTTATCTGATAAAAAAATAGTTGATCATATCATAAACATCAAACATTAGGGATTACTGATTTACCCTGATATAAGCTGACTAAACATCAATATATTATATCAGGGTATTATTCATCAAAGTCATTGTTCACAAATAGATTGACTGTAAGACAATGGTTAAGTACTCAAAGTTACCAAGAACAATATAAATTTGGAATAGAAAGATTAAAAAAACTAGGATGGAAACCATGAATACAGAAGAAATAAAAGAGCATTTTATTAATTATACTATAAAGCAAAGTCACGCTTCACATGAAGGAAATGGAAAGAAAGCAAATCAATACCATAAAAAGATATGGGAGTTATATCATAGAGCCAAAGAACAAAATTGTATTGAAATATTCAAAGAATTCCTAGATAATCCGAATGAAAATACAAGAATATGGGCTGCAGGTTTTTCATATAGAACAGCCCCCAAATCAGCTATAAAAGTTTTAAAAGTATTATCTAAATCATCAGATCCTATGATATGGCTGTCAGCAAAAGCTACGTTAGAGTCTTTTGATAACGGTGAATGGAAGCTACTACTTTAAAAGTTGAGACAAAACATCTTACTCTGGTGCCTATAAGCCAAATATTGTTAGGCACCAGAGTATCATTTGTTAAAATCAGTCTTCATATTATACAATGGTTAAGTACTCATAGTTACCAAGAACAACATCTATTTGGAATAAATACATTCAATAAAAATGAGATAGAAACCTTGAAAACAATTAAAGATATCAAAGAAGCTTTAGAGCTATTTGAAACAGCAGCAATAAAGCAAGGAGAAGCGATTAGCAATGGAAACAGCAAGATTGCTAATCATAATTATGACAAGATGGCGATTGTTATCAAGTTTCTGAGAACGCATAAATCACTGCATGAGTTATCAAAATTCTATACTCATAATAATATTTCAGTACGTTTATGAGCTGCTACATACCTATTGTCAGTCGACGAAAAACAGAGCCTGGATATTTTAAAAGAAATAGCTAATATGAAGATTCGTGGTTCACTTGATGCAGAAATGACCATTCAAGAGTGGAAAAATGGTAACTTGCGTAATTTCTATACAGTATAGCTACTTGAATATTTAGCAACTTCCCAAAGGAGAATAGCATAAACTACCATCAAAAAAGGATCATTACGCTAAAAGATAAACAAAGAAGAGCAGACTCAACAAACGCAGGGACTCACAATACATACGCATTTGCCGGCCTACTCTTCCTGTTACCTCCCGGACGTTCTCAATGAAACATCCGGAAGATTAAAACTCCCTTTTCAGGTTCCGAAGCAGCTCTTCTTTCCTCGCTTTATACTTCTTGGAAAGAGGATTGTACGAGTAAAGGTTGGTATGTTTCAAACGTATCTCGTCTGTCTGCTCCTTCCGGCGCTCTTCCCGCTCTTCCACATCATCCGAATCTTCGGACTTACGTCTTGTACCTCTCCTGCTAAACAATTGAAACTTGGATGTACCCCGAAGCTGACGAATCAGCATCTTGATAATCCGGACAATAATCTCCTGTTCCTGTTCGGAATAAGGCCTATCTACTGTCTCTGTATAGGAGAGATAATAAACTTTCAGCTCTTCTTCCAGCTCTTGCAAAAAATGCATCCGCTCAACTCTGGAAAACTTCTTTCTACCAGTATGCAAATCTTTTAAAATCTTCATTTAGTCTACTTTTTTTAAGTCCGATAAAAGCGTGAGTCCTTTAATAAGTACACTTATGGGACATGGGACACTTAAAAGAGAGTCCGACTATTTCAATATAACAGAGAAGAAAAACTAATATTTTCTACAAGAATCATTTCTTAAAAGTTTTCCAAAACGGAAAACTTTCTGTATCAGGTAGAAAGAATAGTTTCCCGAAATTTAATGTTAAAACCTATCCAAGCTATCACAATATCCTTTATCTTTGTATCCGGTTTCGGAACTAAAAAGAGGTTTAGTCAATGAGGGAACGCTGTGCAAATCGGCGACAGTACCCGCTGCTGTAATTCTCTGTGAATCCGCACACTATGTCACTGCATCCAGATGTGGGAAGGCGCTGCGGGGGAGGGATAAGTCAGAAGACCTGCCGGAGTCAAATAAACATATTATTAATCACTTTCGGGAGTTAAAGTTATGAACTACGCGGAAATTTGTATCATCAAACGAGATGGTAAAAGAGAAGATTTCTCTATCAGTAAGATCAAGAATGCGATCGGTAAAGCATTCAGTGCGACAGGGATTCAGGACGAGCAGCAACTGATTGCTGACGTCACGATGAGTGTAATCAGTCAGTTCACTAACCCCACGATCACCGTGGAGGAAATTCAGGACTTAGTAGAAAAGGCATTGATGAAGGTACGCCCCGAAGTAGCCAAGAAGTACATCATCTACCGCGAATGGCGGAACACGGAGCGGGACAAGAAAACCCAGATGAAGCACGTGATGGACGGCATCGTCGCCATCGACAAGAACGACGTGAACCTGAGCAACGCCAACATGAGCAGCCACACGCCTGCCGGACAAATGATGACATTCGCATCGGAAGTCACCAAAGACTATACCTATAAATATCTGTTGCCGAAACGTTTTGCCGAGGCGCACCAGTTGGGCGATATCCATATTCACGACCTCGATTACTACCCGACAAAGACGACCACCTGCATCCAATATGACATGGACGATCTCTTTGAACGTGGCTTCCGCACCAAGAACGGCAGCATCCGCACACCGCAAAGCATCCAAAGTTATGCTACGCTTGCCACCATCATCTTCCAGACCAACCAGAACGAGCAGCACGGCGGACAGGCAATCCCCGCCTTCGACTTCTTCATGGCAAAAGGGGTGGCAAAGTCTTTCCGCAAACATCTAGCTTCGTTCATCAACTTCTACGTGGCGATGGAAAACGGAACACAGGCGGACGAGAAAGCAATCCGCACCTTAATCAAGGAACATCTGCCCTCTATCAAATCGACCGAAGCAGAACGCGAAACATTGCGCATCGCCCTGGTAGCCCTGCAAATCATTATTGACAAGGAACACCTGACACGCATCGCAGAGAAAGCGTACCAGCAGACAAAGAAGGATACGCATCAGGCAATGGAAGGCTTTATCCACAACCTGAACACCATGCACTCCCGTGGAGGTAACCAAGTGGTATTCAGCTCCATCAACTACGGAACGGATACTTCCGCCGAAGGCCGCCTCGTGATCGAGGAACTGCTGAAAGCCACCATCGAAGGACTCGGAACACGTGGTGAAGTCCCCGTATTCCCGATCCAGATATTCAAAGTAAAGGACGGAGTTTCTTACTCCAAAAAGGACTTCGAGAAAGCGATGAAGGCGGAAAACATCGAAGACGCCATGCGGGGAACTTACGAAGCTCCGAACTTCGACCTGCTGCTGAGAGCTTGTCAGACTACATCGAAAGCGCTTTTCCCGAACTTCATGTTCCTGGACACGCCTTTCAACAAGAACGAGAAATGGAAAGCGGACGATCCGAAACGGTATATCTACGAGTTGGCTACAATGGGATGCCGCACCCGTGTATTTGAGAATGTGGCAGGAGAAAAGTCATCTCTGGGACGCGGAAACCTTTCATTCACCACGTTGAACATGCCACGCCTCGCCATCGAAGCACGCATCAAGGCGGAAAATCTGATTGAGGGTGAACGCAACAAGGATGCCATCGAACAGAAAGCGAAAGAGATTTTCATGGAGTCAGTCCGCAATATGGCGACTCTTGTAGCCGATCAACTGTACGAGCGCTACCAGTATCAACGCACCGCACTGGCACGCCAGTTCCCCTTCATGATGGGAAATGACGTATGGAAAGGCGGCGGCGCACTGAATCCGAACGAGCAAGTGGGCGATGCGTTACGCAGCGGTACGCTGGGCATCGGCTTTATCGGCGGACACAATGCAATGGTGGCACTTTACGGAGAAGGCCACGGACACAGCCAGAAGGCATGGGACACGCTGTACGAAGCTGTAATGGAAATGAACAAAGTGGTAGACGAATATAAAGAGAAATATAACCTGAATTATTCCGTACTTGCCACACCTGCCGAAGGACTTTCGGGACGTTTCACCAAGATAGACCGACGGAAATACGGTAAGATCGACGGCGTGACGGACCGCGACTACTACGTCAATTCCTTCCATGTGGATGTGAAGGAACCGATCAGCATCACCGAGAAGATCAGGCGCGAAGCTCCTTTCCACGCCATCACCCGCGGTGGACACATCACGTATGTGGAACTGGACGGGGAAGCTCAGAAGAATGTACGTGCCATCGCGAAAATCGTGAAGGTCATGCACGACGAGGGCATCGGCTACGGCTCCATCAATCACCCGGTGGATACCTGTCACAACTGTGGATACAAAGGAGTAATCTTCGATAAATGTCCGGTATGCCAGAGCGAAAACATCTTACGCATGCGCCGTATCACCGGATACCTGACAGGTGACCTCAGCTCCTGGAACTCTGCCAAACGGGCGGAAGAAAAGGATCGCGTGAAGCACTTGTAGAAGTTGAAAGACACTCATTTATTTTTTACTGAAGTTTCGTAAATTGTTTCCGCATGGATTCTCCTCCTTCTCGGAAGGAGGGGAATCCATGCGGGATACAGCACATGCGAAACTTTAATTTTTATTTTAAGATGAACACTCTCAATTCTCCACTTTCAGCTCTCCACTTATTATCGACTTATCCCGAAACGATTGTTGACGGTGAAGGCATCCGGTATTCGATTTATCTTGCGGGATGTTCTCATCATTGCGTCGGCTGTCACAATCCGGAGAGCTGGAATCCGCGGGCGGGAGAACTGCTGACGGAGGAAAGGATTCAATCGATCATTCGGGAAATTAAAGCCAATCCATTGCTGGACGGGGTTACTTTTTCGGGAGGAGATCCGTTTTATAATCCGGAAGCTTTCCTGCTTTTTGTCAAAAGGGTAAAGGAGGAAACGGCGCTGAATATCTGGTGCTATACGGGATACACATATGAAGAGATTCTGGCTAATCCGCGCTTGAAGGCTGTACTCGACTACATAGATGTGCTGGTGGACGGGCGTTTCGAACAGGCGCTCTTTTCACCTTATCTGGAATTTCGGGGAAGCAGCAATCAGAGGATATTGAGAATAGGTAATAAGTAATAGGTTATAGGTAATAATGGTGGGGGAGGTTTTGTATTAGTTTAGTGCGGGGGGAGCTACTACGAACTGTTGTGGGCGTGTCTCCTGCGCTAAAAAAACTTATATTTCAAAGAAGATTGAAACACGTACTTCTTTGTTTTGTTTACATTTACAAACAAAATAAGGTTCTACTAGAATAAGTTTTTTTTATGATACAAGCCAATAATACCACTTCTATAGATGAAACCGATGGACTGCCAATGCCGAGACGTATCTGGGCAGTGGTTTCCATCGGATTCGCACTTTGTATGTCGGTGCTCGACGTGAATATTATCAACATCGTACTCCCTACGCTTTCGCACGATTTCGGAACTTCGCCTGCTGTAACTACGTGGATTATAAATGGTTATCAGTTGGCTATCGTTATTTCGCTGCTGTCTTTCTCTTCTTTGGGGGAGATTATCGGTTATCGGAAAGTGTTCCTGTCGGGCATTGGGCTGTTTTGCATCACTTCGCTGATCTGCGCCTTGTCCGATTCATTCTGGACGCTGACGATTGCACGTATCTTTCAGGGATTCAGTGCGTCGGCCATCACAAGTGTGAATACGGCGCAGCTGCGCTACGTATACCCGAAAAGCCAGATCGGGCGGGGAATGGGAATCAATGCGATGGTAGTGGCGATATCGGCAGCTGCCGGTCCGTCGGTGGCAAGCGGCATACTTTCGATAGCCAGCTGGCACTGGCTGTTTGCTATCAATGTACCGCTGGGGATTACGGCACTGCTGCTAGGTATCAAGCATTTGCCGAGACAGGAAGAGCGGTCGAAGCGGAAGTTTGACTTCGTGAGTGCGATAGCCAATGCGGTCACGTTCGGGTTACTGATTTATACGCTGGACGGATTCGCGCATCATGAGGAGATGGATTTCCTTGTGCTGCAATTGATCATATTGGCCATCGTAGGAACGTTTTACGTACGGAGGCAACTGACTCAGACGACTCCGTTGCTGCCGCTGGACTTATTGCGGATACCGATTTTCCGGCTTTCGATTCTGACGTCTATCTGTTCGTTTATCGCTCAGATGGCGGCCATGGTGTCTCTCCCGTTTTTCCTTCAGAATACGTTGGGGCACAGCGAGGTCATGACAGGATTGTTGCTGACTCCGTGGCCGTTGGCTACGCTGGTGACGGCACCGTTGGCAGGTTATCTGGTGGAACGCATTCATCCGGGGATATTGGGGAGTATCGGGATGGCGTTGTTTGCCGTCGGACTTTTTTCACTTTCGGGGCTTACTGCCGAATCGTCCGATATCAGTATAATTCTTCGTCTGATGCTTTGTGGAGCCGGTTTCGGGTTGTTTCAGACGCCCAATAACAGTACGATTATCTCTTCCGCCCCAACGAAACGTTCGGGCGGTGCAAGTGGAATGCTAGGAATGGCACGTTTGCTGGGGCAGACGTTCGGTACTACGCTGGTAGCGTTACTTTTCAGTTTTGTCGTGCACGACCGGAGTACGGCGGTCTGCCTTATGGTCGGAAGTGGGTTTGCTGTTGTGGCGGCGATTGTCAGCAGTCTGCGGTTGTCGCAACCGTCTACGCTGAAAAGAGAAACGAATCGGTCATGACGAATAAAACTATCTGTCATCGGGAGCGAAAATCATAGGAGAAGAAACTAGGATCAATCCGGAAAACCGGTTGTTTCCGATTTGTTTCTTTCACATATTGTTATGAGCTAAATGATAGTCGGTTCTATCTTCAATTCTCCTCCTTCGGGAAGGAGGAGAGTTAAGTTACTATTGTGTACTACTGTTTAGTTCATTCCTTTGCACTATCGAGCTAAAACCAGCTTTTCGGACTACCCCAAAGAATGTTAATGATTTAACATTCGTCTCCGGGCATCCAAAGAGCCAAAAGGAGAAAGGGCGTATCATCGTTGGCAGACTAAGGCATTTATCGTATATAGAAACGGCGCTTTAACACTACGTTAAAGCGCCGTTTCTATATACGATAAATAGCACACTCTATTTTACTGTATTTCAACAACATACATTGCTTCATCGCCGACATCCTCCTTTTATCCGCCAGCAGTCCGCTGTCGCCGGGATTGCTGTTCTGACAACTTCCGGTCTGCACGAGGGGAGGATGGATGTGTGTGTCTTGCCAATCCCTGCTTAGAAGAAGAACCTCAATATGTCATTGAAGTTTGCCCAGATCAGCAAGCCGAACAGAAGCACCATACCGGTCATCTGAGCGTACTCCATAAACTTGTCACTCGGTTTACGACGGGCTATCATCTCGTAGAAGAGGAAGAGCACGTGTCCGCCGTCCAATGCGGGGATCGGAAGAATGTTCATGAAGGCAAGGATGATGGAAAGGAAAGCGGTCATGTACCAGAACTGGTGCCAGTCCCACGTAGCAGGGAAAATGCTTCCGATAGTACCGAAGCCGCCCAACTGTTTGGCTCCTTCTTTCGAAAAGAGATATTTCATGTTGCCGACGTATCCTTTCAATGTCTTCACACCCAGCGAGACGCCTGCGGGGAAAGATTCAAAGAATGTGTATTCCTTTTTCACCATAGGCAACAGACGATCCGTTGTCAGATTGGCAACTACGCCCATCAGATAAGCGGAATCCACGCGCAGGGAAGTCGTATCGGTCACACCGCCACGCACATACGTCAGCGTGATCAGACGAGGGTCGATGCTGTCTTTCAGAAGTGCTTCGGCGTTTTTCTTACGTTCCGCCATCGTCTGCTTGAAATCAGAGAAGGAGATGGGTTTCCCGTCCAGTGCGATGATACTGTCGCCCGGCAGGATGCCTGCCTGCGCAGCGGGAGAATTAACCACCACGCTGTCAATCACATACGGGAAACGGAAAGAAGCGAAACGAACGCTGTCTGCCATCAGACGCTGCATCATGTCTTCGGGAATGTAGACGGAGGCTTTCTTGCCGTCACGAAGCACTGATACCTCACGGGCATCGGCTATCTGACTCAGCATATCGCCGTCATAACGCACAAAAGGCACATTGTCGGCAGACAAAAGGATGTCGCCATCCTGAAAACCGACCGCTTTCGCCGTTTCGTTGAAGTCCATACCGAGGGGAGCTTCTTGAACCTTTATATACTGGTCGCCCCAAGCGAAAAGAATCATTGAATAAATAAAAAGCGCCAACAGGAAGTTGAACAGCACACCGCCCACCATGATCAGAAGGCGTTGCCAAGCCGGCTTGGAACGGAACTCCCAAGGTTGCTCAGGCTGCTTCATCTGTTCGGTGTCCATCGACTCGTCTATCATTCCGGCTATCTTGACGTAACCGCCCAGCGGCAGCCATCCTACCGCATACTCCGTATCACTTCTCTTGGGTTTGAACTTGAACAAGGTAAACCACGGGTCAAAGAACAAGCAGAATTTTTCTACACGCACCTTGAACAACCGGGCAAAAAGGAAATGCCCGCCTTCATGAATAATAACGAGCAAGGATAAGCTCATTATCAGTTGCAGGGCACGAATTAAAAATGTTTCCATATAGTCTATTTACAATTTAAAGCCTCATCCAAACCCTCTGCTCATAAGAGGAAAACCGAGGCGCTTTCTAATTTATATTACTTATTTATATTTTTCATTGTTCACGAAATCAGCTCCGCAGCTATCACGGAATCAGCTCCGCAGCTATTCTCCGCGCTTCGGCGTCGGTAGCCACATAGTCGTCGTAAGCAGGAGCGGCTACAAACGCGGCACGTTCCATTGTCTTTTCGATCACATCGCTCATACCGAGGAAGCTGATGCCGTCCCGGAGGAAAGCGGCTACCACTACTTCGTTGGCGGCATTGACAATGCAAGGCATATTTCCGCCCCGATACATCGCCTCGTAAGCCAGGGCAAGGTTGCGGAAACGCTTCGTATCCGGTTGCTCGAACGTCAGGTTCGTGCACTGGGTGAAGTCGAGCCTGTCGAAAGAAGAGCAGATACGGTCGGGATACGAGAACGCATACTGGATGGGCAGACGCATATCCGGCATGCCTAGCTGTGCCTTGACGGCACCGTCCTCAAACTGCACCATGGAATGAATGACCGACTGCGGATGCACCACCACCTCGATCTGGCTGGGCTGCACGCCGAACAGCCATTTCGCCTCGATGACCTCAAAGCCTTTGTTCATCATGGATGCGGAGTCAATGGTGATCTTGGCTCCCATCTCCCAGTTGGGATGTTTCAATGCCTGTGTCTTGGTGACGGACTTCAGCTGCTCCAGCGTGCAGGTCCGAAACGGACCACCGGAAGCGGTCAGTATCACCTTCTCAATCGGGTTCCCGACTTCTCCAGCTAAACACTGGAAGACTGCCGAGTGTTCAGAGTCCACCGGCAAAATGGGAGTGCGGTATTGCTGTGCCAGCTGGTTGATCAGCTCTCCCGCCACCACAAGCGTCTCTTTATTGGCAAGCGCAATGGCTTTCTTGGCACGGATGGCGTTGATCGTCGGCTTCAGTCCGGCATAGCCCACCATTGCCGTCAGCACCATATCCACCGGTCCGGCCTCCACGATCTGGCAGACCGCGTCGATTCCGGCATATACTTTGATCGGAAGGTCGCTCAGCGCTTCCTTCAGTTGGGCGTACTTTTCTTCGTTGGCTATCACCACCACTTCCGGCTGGAACTTGCGTGCCTGTGCAATCAGCAGTTCTACCCGGTTGTTGGCCGTCAGGGCATAGGCTTCGTAGAGGTCGGGGTGTTCTTCGATCACCTGCAACGCCTGCGTCCCGATAGAGCCCGTAGAGCCTAAAATAGCTATTTGTTTCTTCTTATTCTTCTTTTCTGAATCCATTATTATCTAATTCCTCTGTCACTTGTCACTTATAATCGTATATCCCACTTCTCGTCATTGGCTTTAAAACACGATGTACTTCTCCGGATTGACAGGATGTCCCTTGTACCACAGTTCGAAGTGGAGATGCGGCCCTGTGCTGAGCGTTCCGCTGTTTCCCACCAGTGCGATGGCTTCGCCTCCTTTCACGCGGTCGCCTTCTTTTTTCAGCAGCGAGCCGCAGTGCTTGTAGATCGAGACGAAATCCTGACTGTGCTGTACGCCTATCACGTAACCGGTTTCGGCGGTGTAGGTGCTCAGAAAGACGGTGCCGTCCATAGTTGCCAGCACGCTTTCGTTGGGGTTGGCAGCAATATCCGTTCCAAAGTGTTTCTTATCGGTGTTGAAATGGTCGGAAACCATTCCACGGGTCGGACGATACAGGATC
>ENA-OZDY01000196-OZDY01000196.1-human-gut-metagenome-genome-assembly--contig:-NODE-196-length-34107-cov-4.518971_pt1 | contig 34107 bp, 38 predicted proteins | sample MGYA00245063_ERZ653599 | MGnify/ENA primary metagenome ERZ653599 (study PRJEB26926, sample SAMN06165004) | human gut metagenome | biome: ENVO:00009003; feature: ENVO:2100002; material: ENVO:00002003... | reverse complement strand
TTTATAGCAGGGCAGAAACAAAGCATTTTCATGTTTTGTTTCTGCCCTGCCAAATCTTTTAATTATAACTTCTCCATCAATAGAAGAGTCGAAGCCAGCACGCTTGTGCTTCCTCAACTGCTTCTTCCCATTCCATTACATTTGAAACTCCGGTCGGCACATCATTGGAATCCAAATAAGCATCCAGGGCCATAAGTAAAGCCGCACCTTTAAGCCCAATTGTAACAACTGATCCAACTCCCAAAGCTACACTAAACCCAACACTAATTTCTGTAGTATTAATTGTTTCTACTGCATCTTTAAATGCCATCAAATCATCATGATATTCAGAACTATTGTTAATCTCATAAACACTATGCTGAGTATCGGACGGATGCCTTAAAAACCAAAAATATCCTTTTCCATTGTTATAATTCGGATACTTCCATTGCTCATATTCAAAGTTAGTGAACGTGTTCTCTCCTTGAATCTTATATCGACCAGCCGATTCATCGGATTCGGTTTCAACCAGAGATCCGTTTTTGTCTTCCAGAACAGCTTGCGCCATAAGTTCATTATGGTCAATCGTAGCTTCCTTTAAAATAACCCCGTCAGAGATAAGCTGAATAGTAGTTACATTATTAACCTTGTCATGGGATGATACGAATGTTTTTCCATCAATGTTTGCAGAAACAGTTTTTTGGGTAAACGTCTCCTCCACTGTCATCTGATTGGTTCTACCTTCATGTTCACTCTTATCCACTGCAAATGCGGACAGAGTAGACATACACATAATAGCCGCCACCAAAATAGTTGAAATAACTCGTTTCTTCATCAGAATACCTCCTATTTTTTCTTTTTCAGACAATAGTCTGTAAATTTATAGTACGTCAAGATAATTATAAAAATAAACCACATTGACTTTACATCTTGTAAACTTTTGATTGCTTTGTATAACATTCTTCTTGAATAACATCCTAGATGCTGGTAGCTCGCTTTATGCCCCATAAATTATTTGGACATTATAGTTTTCTGCTCCGCAAGCCGTAAAGAAATTTCCCTGCGGATTGAGGTCAATCCCCAGAACCCTGTACCCTTTCGCTGCCAGTCCTGCAGCCAATGTCTGGGATGTGGTTGTTTTGCCGACGCCTCCCTTTTGATTTGCTACTGCACAATTGATAACTTTCTGATAGCAGTCCCGTTTTTCGGTAGCTTTCTTCTCTCTTGTTTACGGGATCTGTATTTTTCTGTTAGCTGCAAAAAAACAGCTTTCTTTTTTGTATTTATTATACGAGGAGGTTCTATCATGAACAGAGAAAGACTTGGGCAAATCAGACTGCCCTCTCCGGAGGACACCGACCCACACCCCCGCTTGCTACTCAATGGCCGCGGTATCCACGCCGGCGAGACCTTTCGCGCGCTCTTCCCGGACGGATGGCGGGAGATCACCTTGGAAATGAGCCAAAAGCCCGAGGGCCCCGGCTGCTGGTACATCTCCAACCCCGGTTTTACCCACATCTGTCCCATAGGCCTGTTCGTAAAGGAATAGGCCGATCCACAATATCTATAAAAATACACCGCGAGCAAATACTATATATTGTGTTTCCTGCTTGACACAAGCTATATCCTGTGGTACAATACGCTTGTAAATGAATTTTGCACAATTTCCCTTATCAGGGACATGGACATAAATCCGTGTGTGGAGTGATCCACCTGTGCACGCTGTCAGGTTTGTACGCAAGTGTCAGTAGGACGACTGTACCCATATTGGGTATCTGTCGCTTTACTGGCATTTTTTATATATAAGTATTGCCCTCGCGGCAGAAAGGAGTTGTATGGCAGAAGTCCATGTTTTCGGTCGGGTGACCAATGACCTTCAGCTGAAAATGAGTCACAAGCAAGTCCCCTATGTATCCTTCGGTCTGGTCGAATGGGTCGGGCGTCGGGATACCGGTCACAGACAGTATTTCGAGGTCTGGGCCTGGGGAACGGATGCGCTGTCTCTGGCAGACGCGGAGATCCGCAAGGATTCCCGCATCTGGGTCCAAGGCTTTTTGGAGCTGGTGGACTGCACCAGAAACGGTGGAAGCGAAAGGGACAAGCGGCTGAAGCTCAGCCTGACGGGATGGCAGTTAAAGCCACCCCGTACAGAGCGAAGACCCGCGCGAAAGCAAAGCCCCGGCGCTGCCCGGCCACCGCTGCCTCCTGTGGAGGTCGTGGACGGAGATCGGGAACGCCTGCCGGAATAAGCCTATTCCGGCGAAGTGAAAAAGAGGAACCGCATGATGTGTTTTAAGAGATTCTGGACACATACGCGGTTCCTCTTTTTTTGTTTTCCAGATTATTTTTGAAAGGTGGCAACTGAAATGAAAAAAGAATCTCCCCTTTGGAGCAGTATCTCGCTTCTCATCGGTATCGTAATCGCCATTCTCGCACTCATCCGCGGACGGATGCTTCTCCCCCTGCTGCTGGCGGTGTTTGCCCTTTGGCTGCTGTGGTGGCTCTTGACGCAGGCTCTTCCGCTCTGGCGTAATAACCGTGCCTACCGCGCAAAAGAGGCTCGGCTCCGCGAGCAGACTGCGGCGGCAAATGGCGGCGGTCAACTGGCAGACGCGCTGCTGTGCCATGTAAACTACCGAATCACCGCCATGCTCCACGCCGCATATCCCAACGCCCGTTGGGAATGGCTGGATGAGCCCTCCCGCTTTGCTGTGGAGGGCGGCACGGCCCGTATCCGCGTCTATGGCATTCCGGATTTTGATTACGCCGATGTGAAGCTGGATCAGAAGGCAAATCTGGACTGCTCTCTCGTTAAGCTCTCTCCGCTGATGCCCGGTTCACCGGACGCACAGCCGCCCAACCGGCAGCCGGTGAATCCCCGTATCTGGTTTGAGACACGGGGCCGCGCCGTATTGGAGGCACTGGTCACCGATCTGAACTCCAGGGGCCACAGCAGTCTGACCGTGCAGGAAAACGGTGAGATCTTCGTGCAGACCAAGGAAAATGAAACGGAGCCGGCGAAGGAAGCCTTTCTGGACTTTCCCGAAAAGGTCTACTGGCCGCAACTGGTCAAGGTACTGGAATCGGAAGGCTATGCTGCCGACGCAAGAGACGCGGATATCCTCGTTTCCTGGTGAGCGGCAGAGAAAGGATGTGAAGCAGGAATGAAAACCGGACTTACCATCAAAGAGATGGCACAGGAGCTGCTGCGTCAGAGCAAGGCCAAGCAGGACTATCTGGTGAATACCGGAAGCCTGTCCCTCTCAGTTGCCTCGGACGTGCCGCAGCTTCGCGTCACGGAGGAGGGTACGGACAAGATCGCGCCTCTGGATATTCGTCAGACGGCGCACCGCCAGCTGGGAACCTACCTCGGCATCCCGCAGAAGTATTATGAACTGATGCGCACGGACGCGCCGGAGCTTTTGGCCTATAACGCCAACTACTGGTTTTCCCAGAAAAACGAGCTTCGGACGCTCCGCACCATAGACGGCTGCGCCCGCGCGTTTCTCAGCAACCGCTACCGCCGCATTGACAATCTGGATATTGCCAGTGTAACGCTGCCCGTCATTGGGGAGCTGCCGGAGGCACGGTTCGTCAGCACACAGATCACCGACGATTTCATGTATATCAAGGTGGTCAATCCCCGCTTGCAGGCGGATGTTGTCCCGGGCGATGTGGTACAGGCCGGCGTCATCATCTCCAACAGTGAGACAGGACTGGGCTCCGTTACCATTCAGCCGTTGATCTACCGCCTGGTATGCTCCAACGGCATGGTGATCAATGACGCCAAGACCCGCCGTAACCATGTAGGCCGTGCCGCGACCAGCGATGAGGACTTTTCCATCTATTCCAATGAAACGCTGCTGGCAGACGATCACGCCTTTGTACTGAAGCTCAAGGACACTGTCCGGGCCGCCATCTCTGAGGCGAGATTTGCGCAGGCGGTGAATCGCATGCGGGAGAGCACCACAGCCATGCTGGATACCAAAAAGCTCCCCGCCATCGTCAAGCTGGCTTCCTCCAGCTTCGGCATTACGGAGGACGAGAGCAACGGCGTTCTGGAGCATCTGATCACCGGCGGCGATTTCTCCCTCTACGGGCTCGCCAATGCCGTGACCCGCTTCAGTCAGGATGTGGAGAGCTATGACCGGGCAACGAAGCTGGAGGAGATCGGGTACAGCGTTATGACGATGTCGCCCGCCCTGTTCCGGCAGATGAATCAAACGGAACTGCTGGCCGCCTGAGCGGTCGGAATATTTTTAAGGAGGACACGATTATGTACGAACAGACCAATACCATGATGGAGACCAAGACCACATTCCAGATCCCGCAGCTCCTTGACGGCGATGACTTCACCAGTGAGGATCTGGCGGATGATATGGAGGGCCTGCGCCTGAGCTTCACCCGCATCAAGATCCCCGGTGGCGGTCATCTGCAGTTTGAGATCCCGTCCGGAAACCCGGATGTGCCGGACTATGCGCCTTATCTGGAGGGTGTCATCCTCTACAGCCACAACTCCAACGCCTACTGGCCGGAGGGCAGCGAGTACGATGATGACCAGCCGCCCCTGTGCCAGTCCTTCGATGGAAAGGTCGGCTACGGTGAGCCCGGCGGCACCTGTGCGGACTGCGTTCTCAACCAGTTTGGCAGCGACGGGAACAACAAGGGGAAGGCATGCAAGAACATGAGAATGCTCTACCTGCTGCGCAGCGGTGAGTATATGCCCATCCAGATCGCACTGCCGCCTACCAGTCTGATGCCCTATACCCGCTTCGTCAATGAAGCGTTCCTCTCCCGCCGCCGCAAGGTTTGCACCGGCGTGGTGCGGATCGGGCTGAAGAAGGCGGTCAGCGGCAGCCACGAATATTGCGTCGCCACCTTTACCAAGATCGCCGATTTCGCCGGGGAAGACCTGGCGCATATCCGCGCTTATGCAGATGGCTTTGTGGCGCAGATCAAGGACATCAACGCGCAGAGAGCGCAGGCGGGTGCCGCAGCCTCCAGCATCATCGGGGACGGCGATGCCTCGCATCTGGAGTTGCCTGACAACGGCGCACACTTTGCGTTAGAGGCGGTCATTGATGGAGAACGGGAAGAACTTCCCGCCTGATACGATCCCCCGCATTGAGGAAGAAAAACGGGAAACAGGGCCTCCGCCGGAGGCCCCTGTTCCCACTCCCCTGACAGAACCGCAGCGCCGCTTTGCCGCTCAATACCACGCCCTGATCTACGGTTTCCTTCTGGAAAAGAAGCTGGAGATCCGGGAGTATTACGATATTGCGGCAATCGGCTATCTTCACGCTGTCCAACGCTATTTTACCGAAAAGAGTCTGCACAGATACCGCTTCTCCACGATTGCGTGGCGCTCCATGAACAGCAGCCTGCATACATTCCATCGGCAGGAGCGGCGACGGGAAAGCTGTGAGCAGTCCTATCTAACCATGCCGCGTACCCCTTCTGACGACGCTTTTGATGCGCTTCAGGCGAGGCTGCTGCTGCATGATCTGTTTCTCCTTGCGGATGAAGAGCAGGCTCTTCTGATCCGTCACCGTCTGCGCGGGTGCAGTCTGGCGGAAGCCGCACGGAGAAAGGGGATCAGTGTCAAACGGGTACGGCGCCGGCTGAAAGCGCTGTACCGTGCCTATTTTACGCAGAAAGAAATCAAACTGGAAGGAGTTGTGACCCATGAAAAATATCCGTATCGTTCACGGGATCCTGATGCATTCTCTGGAGGTAGGCAGCCGCGCCCTCATCTTTGAGGAGGGGCGGTATTTCCACACCTCTACGGTGATCGCCATTCATGGCGTGACGCCGCGGCAGATCCGTTTTGAGACGATGAACTCCCATTACTGCCTGCTGGCTCCCTCCTCGCCGGTCGCGGCTGATGTGCCGGTGACGGTCGTGGAGCAGGCTGCGTAAAAACGGTGAATACTGGTTGCATCTTTGCCGGATGCTTGGTACTCTAAGAAAGAGGATCAACATCTGGACAGGAGGCTATAGAGCTTATGATGTACCCATTTCTCACCATGAACGACCATGCCGAGATCGTATATTCTCATTTGCTTGATGATGGGCGTGTAAAGATTTATGTTGAAAAGCCGGACGAGCAGGATGGTTTCCATCATGCAGTATGTTTTCTTCTCGGCTGCCGCTGGGAGGATATCGTCGGTTTTGGTGACGCGGAAATTCAGGAATACCAAAAGGTGATCGAAGCTTCCGCAGAGCAGATCATGCGCCTTGCTACATCAGGCAAGGGCTGAATGATTGCAACCGAGAGGCAACCGCTTTTCATAGAACATTTTGTTTCTATGGTAAGCGCTATTTTGGAAAGGCACAGCACCGTTGTGGTGCTGTGCCTTTCTGCTATATCTACGGAGGAGGTCGAAAAATGTATGCGTTGGAGTTTCGTGCCGCAAGCCGGAATTACATCTGGATACGCTGCGCGATCTGTGAAACGAAAGCTCCACTTGAGCGCGTGCGTCAAGGTCAGCCGGATATGACGCGATGGCGTGTTCTGCGCCTTCCCGGAACGGTGCAGGCTGCCTGTGTTAAATGGAGAAGCGTGCCGCTGATGCGGTACGGCCAAAAATCCGCATAATGATTTGAAAGGAGCATTTACCAACATGAAATACTGCAATCCGGACACCTGCTCAGAATGCCTCTATATCGGAGAGGGCGACAGCATCTGCGAGATCTCCCATGAACTGGTGTTGGACAACTGGCTGAGTGTCCCCCATACCATTCCCCAAGAGTGTCCGTTCCGCCGGCAGCTTAACCGTCAGTATCGGAAAGCGGTGCCCGGAAAATGAATAAGACCGTCAAACAGCCGCTGAATCTGCCATCTGGGACCTATGAGCCGCAGTTGTCCGCATCCATTGATTTGGAGCGGTGCCTTTCCAGTGAGGTGTTGCTGCATGTATTTGATCTCAGCGGTACCCATGAGGTGAAAACCTGTTACGGTGACATTGTAAAAATCGTCAACGCTCTGCGGGACTACGCAATGCTGTTGGAGACAGTGTGCGACGAATGGGAGCTCGCCGGCTTTCACCGGGCAACCTATGAATATCAGGCAGAAAAGCTCCGCCAGATCGCGGACAAGTTTCAATGCGGCATCGGCTATGATTACGATGCTGCCGTGAGGAAGTGCCAAAAGCTGCGGGGGAAAAGGTCCCGCAACGCCGACGTGGGAGAGGATGCTATGGTTCTTGCTGTCAAGCGCGGCTTTGAGCAGGCGCAGGCAAAAGCCAACGCACCTTCTTCGCCCAGTCAGAATGATGATAAGGAAGTGAACCTATATGAATGATATTTTATCCGGCACCTATAAAGGCATCACCTACCGCATTAAGGTAGAATGCTACCCGAATACCCCGGCGATCAAGGTGCAGCTTCTCCCGGTCAACGCCGGAGAGCGCATCACCATGACGCAGAACCTCGGTCAGCCGATGCCCCGTTATCAGGCATTTCTCTGTGACGGGATGCTGGAGGTGGACAGCACCGCCTTCATGGACTATATGGAGGAAAATGATCTGGGCTACATCGTGGACTACAAGCGTTACGATGCCGATGTATTTACCGGAGTAAGCCGCGGGACTGCCGCCGTTTTTCAGTTCCACTCCGCCGCGCTGCGCCGCCTGAACAAAGTCGGCTGCCAGCGTTACGAAGGGGACTATACGCGACTCGAGCAGAAACACGCCGAGCGCAGAGCCCGGCGCATGGCCGGATAACCAGTTTCCGTGCAAGGGGTAATCTGTTCCTCTGCATTGGCGGCGTCAACGCGCTGCACGGGCTGACCGATACCATTCGTAAGCTTGGCGTCCGTGAGCCCATCGAGGCGATAGGTCTGGATCAGATGACCAATCCCAATGTGCGGAAGGCCGTCCTCGCCATGCGGAAGGAAGTGCAAAAGATACCAGCATTCGCTATTCAAAGTACACATGGAAAACCGCCTGCAAGGGAGTGGACGATTACCTCCTGAGCCGGGCGGCAACGATGTAAAGGAGAAAGAAATGTTAACAGCACAAGAGAAAGCGCGGATCTTGGCGAAGATCCGAAAAGACAGCTATGGCATTACACTGGAGCAAATGAAGCAGTATTTCATAAAGCACCAGCACGCACGGGAGATAGGCGATAAGAAGATGATGGAAAAGATTGAATACCATCTCACCTACATCAATTTCCACTATGAATGCGGCCTGCTGGCCACCGGGCAGTATGATAAGCTCCCGGAGGTCATCCAAAACTGGTAAGACATCTCGCCACAGAAAGGAACGACACGAATATGGATAACATCATAGGCGGGCGATCTGCGGTAATCCAAGTAACTTTTTTGATGGAGGATCGCGGCTTTTGCAAAGACGTGTTTGCCACAGTTGAGAAACCGACGCGCTACTATAACCGCATTTTTGAAAACTACACCGGCGAAGTCGCCGCATGGTATTCCGCTAGCCCCCCGATCTTTGAAAGTGACTGCCGTATCAGCCCGCAAACGATCTTTGAGGTAGTCTATCAAGGGAGGCTCTACGCAAGAGACGGAAACGGTGACTTTGAGGGAAAGATCCCCTTTGTTCCGTTTTTTGAGTTTGAACGGAGAGAAGCGATCCGCTGTTCTAAAAAGCTGCCAAATCCGAAAGGCTATGAGCAGATGAAAGAAAAGCTGTTATCCTTGCCCGGTGGTGAGCAGTATTCCCTCCATGGTGCCTGTCAGGATAACTGGATCTATGCCCTCAGCTTCGGCAAAGAGACCGTGCAGGTCATCGACACCAGCGAGTGGATGGGGCGGTCCTATGAACTGATTGCTGTTCTTTATACGCACAAGCCGACCGGATTCCAGTTTACAAATTACTGTATCCGCCCTGCCGGCAGTATATCATCTTCATTGCGCCACGATCTTCTGCTCTATGACTGGGCAGAACATCAACCGGGCACAGATTCTTATTGAGGTGGTCGCTTATGTCAAAGATTACGGAAAAGATCGCCAAGCTTCTTGCGTTGGCGGAAAGCCCCTACGAGGAAGAAGCCAAAGCCGCACTGCTGCAAGCCCGGCGCCTGATGGCGGAGCACAAACTCATGCCGGAAGATATTGAGCCGCAGGAGAATAAAAGGGTAATTCAGGAGTGCGTGGGAGTCACATGCACGAAACTCTCTTCGCCGTGGACGGTTTACCTCTCCACGCTCATTGCTGCGCATTACTGCTGCAGGCCCTATCGGAGTTCCGTACATGGCAGCAAGGTTTCGGAGATCGGGTTTATCGGCATAGAGGACGATTTCAAACTCTGCAAGCTGGCGTTTCTCTATGCCTATGATTGCGTAGCGAGCCGATGCAGGCAGATTCGTACCCAAAAGGGATATCCCGCAAAGACGCTTCGGGAGATGTGCAATTCCTATGGCTGGGGCTTCTGCCGCGGGCTGTCTGCCGCTTTCCAAAAGCAGGAGGCAGAACACCAGGAATGGGGATTGGTCATGGTCGTGCCGCAGGCGGTCGAGGACGCCGTTTCCAAAATGAAGCGGAGCAATTATAAAATCTCGCCCCAAAGCAGCATAAACCGCCAATATGCCGCCATGGGCTATGCGGATGGGCAGGAATTTGATATGCGCCGCCGGCTGGAGCCTTCGGCGTAATTCTTTACTCCTGACCGCCAATAAAGGGTTTGCGGATGCGTGATAATTATGGTACAGTAGCTTCGTGAAAGGAGCCGATATCTATGCCACATGTTATCTCGGATCGTGACTTCAGCAAGCTGATAGAAGCCCATGCAGGAAAGCCTACTATGGAGGATGTCTATACAAAGCTTGCAGAAGCGGAAACCGACATTCAAACGGGAATGGTGTCCGATGCCATGGAAGGGCTGCGTATGCTGCGGGATAAATACGGCCTGTGAGGCAGAAAAGTACCGTATACCTTATGTGGCTCTTTCATGGTAGACAGGAACACGAGAAATTGATATAATTAAGCAAATTGTTTCTTGTTTTGGGAGGTTTAGTATGCCATTACAGGGAGACCAGTTGAGCCGCATGACGATTCGCGGCTTCAAATCCATCAAAAACTGTGATATTTCTTTCGGGAAAATCAATGTGCTCATTGGTTCTAACGGTGCGGGAAAGAGCAACTTTATTTCGGCCTTTTCCTTTCTCCAGAATATTCTGTCTAAAAATCTTCAGGTGTCTGTGGGACAGAGCGGCTTGAGTTCTCTTTTATATAATGGCCGGAAAGTGACCGAGGAGATTGATTTCGAGGTATTCTTCGGACAGAACTCGTATGGCTTCGTTCTGGTGCCTACCGATGATAACCGGTTGATCTTCCAAAAGGAATACTTCGGTTATCATGGTGACTTGGACAATGAGAGCAATATCGGATGCGGGTATAGTGAATCCCAGTGGGAAAACGGCGCCCATAACGGAATTGACGATTACGTTGTCCCAACCCTGCGCAAGCTGAATTGGCGGGTGTATCATTTCCATGACACGGGTAAGGGTGCCAGAGTCAAGCAGGAGCATAACATTTCCAATAATAAAACGCTGCTGTACGATGCGGCAAACCTTGCCGCATTCCTTTACCGGTTAAAAAACTTCTTCAAACCGAACTACGATGAGATTGTGGAAACAATCCGTCTGGTCGCGCCGTACTTTGATGACTTCGTTTTGGAGCCTCAAGAGGGTAATGAAGAGCAGATTGTCCTGCGGTGGCGTCAGGCTGGCTGTGAAGATGTCTTCAATGCTTCTCAGCTTTCGGACGGAACCCTTCGTTTTATTTGCCTGACAACGCTTTTGCTGCAGCCCCATGAGCTGCAGCCGGCTACCATCATCGTAGATGAGCCGGAGCTTGGTCTGCATCCCTATGCAATCACGATTTTCTCTGAGATCGTGCGTCAGCTCTCCAATGAAAAGCAGATCATTATTTCCACGCAATCTGTAGAGCTGTTGAACGAGTTCGATGCGGAAGATGTCATTGTTGTTGACCGGGGTAATACCGGTTCCGAGTTCAGTCGGTTAGATCCGGAGCAGCTCAAGCTATGGCTGGATGGCGACTACACGCTGGGTGACCTTTGGAAGAAAAATGTTTTGGGGGGTAGACTCTCAAAATGAAAACGATCTACATTTACTGCGAAGGTCCCACAGAGGAATCGTTCATTAACACGGTGTTGTACCCTTACTTTCTCAGTCTTGGTATTTATATCCGCCCCATCGTTTGCGAAACAAGACGGGATACCAACAGAAAGTATCGCGGCGGTGTAAGCCGTTATGCAAAGGTCAAAAACGAGCTTATGATCCTCTGCAAAAGTCATCCGCATGAGTATGTAACGACCATGTTTGACTATTATGCAATGCCCAGCGACACGCCCGGTATCTCCGATGCCACACCAGACATCTTTGAGCGAATTGGGAAAATTGAATCCATCATCAATGAAGATATCGGTGAACGCAACTGCAAATTCCATTTCATGCTTCATGAATTTGAAGGCATCCTGTTCTCTGAGCCGAATACGTTCCATTTGATTGCCAATGATGGGATTGTTGGTGAAATTCAGCGAATCCGAAACGATTTTGAAACGCCGGAGCATATCAATAATTCTCCGGAGACTGCCCCTTCGAAGAGATTGGAGGCATTGATTCCCGGCTATGCGAAGGTAAAGAACGGGACACAGCTTTCTGAGGCGATGGGGCTCGGTGCGATCATGGTGCAATGTCCGCACTTCAAAAAGTGGATTGAGGATATGGTGGCATGGTGAAAGAAGAAAATGCGATCCTGCCCGCACAGGAACTATGTGCTCTGCCTCCCGAACAGACCCTTTCCGCCAACTTGCTGGCGGCACGGAATGACCGGAAGCGCGGTGTGCAATATCTGACGGCGGAACAGGTTCTAACCAGCATGGATCGTGCCATAGCACGGGGCTCCTTGCTCTGAGAAGTCAGCTTTGTTTGGAAGGAAACCGTTCTTTTCAAACATTTGGGTCCCCTGACCCGCAAAAAAGAATCGCTGCCGCACGGCAGCATATTGCGAAGGACGTACAGACTTGTAAAAAGTCTGTGCGTCCTTTTTCATTTTCAGGAGGATGATATGAAACCCACCTATTCAAATGCCCGGAAACTGGTATGGTATCCGGACCTCGCCTGCCCTGTCTGCGGCGGTGATGTCAATTCATGGGATAAACGATGCAGCCGTGCGCTGGGTTACCGGCAGATCGTATGTGAGGGCTGTATCTCGGAGGAGTATCAGATCACGGTGGAAAATCTGCGCTATGTGATGGAAAACCACTTTGGTCTGGTTCCGTGTCCGGGGATATGAGCATGGAACAGAATCAACTGACCCGGGATCTCTACGCCGCAGGCTACACGCGGGAGGATCACCCCTCCTTCGTGTACTGGAGCGATTGGCAGAATTTCGGCTATCTCTTTGAGGCTCTATTGAAGTTTACATGGGAAACTCCATGCGGCCTTTTGGTCGATGGCAAAAGTGATCTCGGCCGGGGCCTTGCCTGCTGCGATGCCTCGTTCCAAGGCATCGATTACTGTCCGGAAAATGACAATCCCCTACTGCGCTGCCCCCATGAACGCAAGGACTGTCCACACAGCATCAGCGGCTTTCCTGTCCCTCTCTGCCCCTGCCACACCACCGGCAAACGGTATTCTTTCGAGCAAAGCGTCGAGAAGGTGGAAATGGAGAGAAGCGAGAGACAGCACCGGCAATACATGGAGATTACCGGCGGGGTCTACTGTGCCTGTGTGGTAGGCTGCAATGGCTATGAAGGCGGCCGTGTCGAAGTCAAATACGATGTGGAGCAGTGTATTCGCTGCCGCTGCCAGAATCCTGTCTGCGTCATTCGCAAGCAGGAGCGGGACCTGAGCCGTGCCAATATCTTTTATGATGTGCGCCGCACATGGATCACCCGCATTGGCTTTTTGGAGGAAAAGAAAGTACAGGTGACAAAGGGAGAGCGTGTGTTTCCCTATCCTGTGGCTCGAACGGACGCGGAGATCTGGCTGGAAATGAAAAAAGCGCACTTCAACCCACTTTGGAGCAGCTCTGTGATCGACTCCCCGCACCTGACACCAGAGGATCGGCGGCAGACATTTTTCAGCAAAATGCACCGCCGGTACGGGGAGTATGATTACTTTGAATTTCACTACGATGTGGAGAATATCCGCATTGCCAAAAGTGAGCAAAGAGATCTTCTGCAGGATCTGCGGGATGTGGCGGACGGCTTGGAGGTCGTCCATGCAGTCGATCTCAAAAAGGAGCAGGCCGCCAAAAAGCGGGAGTCGCGGCAGCGGCGCAAGGAGCAAAAGGAGCGGCGGCTGAACAAGCGTCGCTCTCCGGCTCCACCCAAGGAGGAACAGCTTACACTACTGACAGAGGAGGAGCATTTCAGCGATGGCAGTCAAACTGGCTGAACAGACGAATGGGCCCCACATTTTTATGCGGCTCCGTCTGGACAGCGGCCGCGTCGAGGAAATCGACGCTTACACCACAGAGAAAGGCTGGCACTATGTTACCAGCGCAGACCGCACCCCGGAGGTACGGCTGCGGATCATTGCGGCGTTTCATACGCTGTATTGATATGCTTTCTATACATTTCAGGGGAGGATGCCGGTTTTCGGCATTCTCTCCCTACTTGCACATAAGGATGTGATTTGAACATGAAATACGAATATTACCCGAAAAGGCGGACAGAGCAGGAGCGCAGAGAGCTGAATGAGCAGATTCTCCGCCTGCTGCAAAGCGGAGCCTGCGAGCAGGCCGGTTTGACAGACGAGGACATTTTCAATCGCTATACCGGAGATGGCGGTCTGCATGGGCTGCAGCGCAGCGACTATGAAAACTACAACGCATTCAGCGCGGCGAAAAAGGATCTGGAAAACGGCCAGTTTTTTACACCGCCGCCCCTCTGCGAAATGGTCGTTTCGGCCCTGCGCCTCTCCAACAGAGATCTGGTGGCGGATCTCACCTGCGGCATGGGGAATTTCTTCAATTTCCTGCCAAATGAACACAACGCCTACGGATGTGAGGTCGATCCCAATGCCTGCGCTGTTGCCCGAAAGCTCTACCCGCAGGCACACATCGTACAGGGTGACATTCGGGACTATGCGCCCCAAGAGCATTTTGATTTTGTCCTGGGCAATCCGCCCTTTCACCTGCGCTGGATCATGCCGGACGCCACCGTTATGACTTCTCATCAGTATTACTGCCTGAAGGCGGCAAAGGTGCTCAAGCCCCTCGGTATTCTGGCAGTCATTGTGCCGGCGTCCTTTCTTGCTGACAGCTTCTCCGATAAAGGCGCCATCCGCATGATGGAGAGCCGATTCAGCTTCTTAGGGCAGGTGATGCTGCCGGAGCACGCCTTTTCAGACAGCGGCGTGGACGGCTTTCCGACCAAGCTACAATTCTGGCAGAAGAAAAGCACCGCGGCGGACTGGACGTCCAAACGGTACTCGACGGACTGCGCGGACATCTATATTCCCTCCGGGCATCCGGTCATGGCAGCGACCGCGCTTTACGAGAAGTTTGTCATGGTCGCAAAGGCGGATCTGGCAGGCAATCGGAACAAAGTCTTTCTGGAACTGGCACAGCTCAAAACCACCAAGAGCACTTTTCTCTATCAGGTGAAGAAGTACCTGTATCAGATCCGAAGCCATCCGGTCACGCGGGAAAAATACGACGCCTGCTTTGCCTACGTTCACCGCTTTTATACCCAGAGGCAGCCGGCGGATATGCCATATGAGGAGTGGCAGCGCGTGCAGCTTACCGAAGCAAAGGTGCTGGCGTATCTGAAGCAGGCGTTATGCCGCCAAAACGCCAAGCCGGAGCGGGATGAAATTCGTCTGGTCAAGCAGAAATACAGCTTTGTCTACAAGGCATACAGCCGAAAGATGGCAAAGCTCCTGACGGACGAGATGCGTGCGCCGGTGCCGATCTATCAGGCAGTGCTGGAGAATAAGCCGGAGCGGTTTCCGGGCTATGAGCGGCTTCTGCGCCGGAAACACCGGGAGTATGACAATCAGGAGCAGCCCTTTTCCGAGATGACCGAAAACGCGCAGCTTGCTGACTGGATCGGTCGCTTTCAATATTGGGACGCCCAGAATCATGCTTACATCCACCTGAATCCGCTCCAGAGCCACGATGTCAACCTGACCCTCCAAAAGCGGTACGCCTTCCTGCAATGGGAACAGGGCAGCGGTAAAACCCCCGCCGCCATCTTCACAGGGAAGCACCGCGCAGAGACAGGATCGGTTCACAGCATATGGGTCATTTCCAGTGCCATCTCTATCCGCAATAACTGGGATGTGGTTTTGAAGGGTGCAGGCTTTTCCTATGTGTTTGTGAAGCGCCTGTCCGACCTGCAGCGCATCCAACCAGGCGATTTTGTGATCCTGACGCTGAACAAGGTCAGCCAGTACAAAAAGCAGATCGGGCGCTATATCAAGCAGCTTGGCTATAAGATCCAGTTTATTTTTGATGAGAGCGACAACATCTCCAACCCCAGCTCCAAGCAGGCACTTTCCGTACTGTCCTGCTTTCGCCGCTGCAAGTATAAGCTCCTGACCACCGGCACCAGCACGCGGAACAACATCTCCGAGTTTGCTCCGCAGCTGGAGCTGCTCTACAACAATTCCATCAACATGATCTCATGGTGCCGGACGCTTTACAGCTACGATAAACGGTCTGCGGATATGGAGCACAAGGAAAATCCCTATTACGCAATGCCGATCCCCGCTTATAAAAAGGGCTACCGCCTGTTCGCAAACTCCCATCTGCCGGAGAAAATCACCGTCTTTGGCGTGGGACAGCGAAATCAGGACATCTACAACGCCGACGAATTGGATCGGCTGTTGGGAAAGACGGTCATCACCCGCACCTTTGAGGAGGTCACGGGAAAGGACATCCGCCGTATCCATCAGATGCCGATTCCGTTTCTCCCGGAGGAGCGGGAGGTCTACAATATCGTGCTGAAGGAGTTTTACCGCATCCAGCGCGAATATTACAGCTCGACCGGAAACAGCAGAAAGGACGCGCTGATGCGGCTCATTCAGCAGATTACACTGCTTCTGCGCATCAGCGCCGCTCCGGACTGCATGAAGGAATACGAAGGCGAGACGCCGCTCAAGGAAGTGGCCGTTGTGGAAGCCCTTGCCCGGTGGCCGGATGAGATTGTAGCCATCGGCGTGCGGCATACAACGGTGTTGGACCGTTACGCCGCCGCCATCCGTGAATACCTTCCGGACCGGCCCCTTTTTGTGGTGACGGGCTCCACCGTCACCTTCGCCAAGCGGCGCGCGCTGCGGGATGTATTGCGGGACAGTCAGAACGGCATCCTGCTCTGCACGCAGCAGAGCCTTCCCTCCAGCGTCAACTTCGAGTTTGTCAACAAGATCATCATTCCGGAGATGCACTACAACAACGCCGGCATGAGCCAGTTTTATATGCGATTCGTCCGCTACACCTCCACGGAGAAAAAGGATCTGTATTTCCCCATCTACATTGGAAGTCTGGAATCCAACCTCATGCAGATGGTGCTGGCAAAGGAAAAGCTCACCATGTTTATGAAGGGGCAGGACGCGGATATGGACGAGATCTATGCCAAATTCGGCGTGGATTATGACCTGCTCTCCACGTTGATGACCCGTGAAACGGATGACGAGGGACACCTGCGTATCCACTGGGGCGAACAGAAGATCGCCTGATTTCAGGAAAGGAACAAGAAATGGACAAATTCTATATTGAACTTTATCCAAAGGCTGATTTGGAAAACGAGTGGGCAAAGAACAAGCACACGCCCGGCGCCATGCCCTGTATGCGCTGCGGCGGCCCCATGCGGAAATCTCTTGCCGAAAACGCTCTGAGCCGTGCGCTGAATGTCTATGTCTGCCCTGCGTGCGGCATGGATGAGGCCCTGCGGGATGCCGCGGGGAAGGTACTCCCCATAAGCGAGTGGTACGCCGTGAAGCAGCACCGTTTTGCGGAGCATAAGGACCCGCAGGCAGTCAAGCTGACGCCTGCCTGTGCGTTCATGGAGATCTTCTCCGGAGCGCGGAAGACGCTGCCGTTGAGCAGCGCCCGGTATCCTGCTTCGCTGGTTGCCTATTCCCGCTCTGACTATGACGGGTGGCGATGGTGGACAACATGGTTCCCGGATGAAGAAATGCGCCCAGCTCCGGAGCTTGGGCAGGAGATCGATGCCTTCCAGTCGCAGCTTCTCGCCCTGCCGGAATTCAAGACCCTATGGGCAATGGAGCGGATGTGCCGGCTGTATGCCCAGCCGACAAAGGAGCCCACGGAATTTAATCTGTACGCGGAAACGGCGCATTTTCAAATCTGGCTCCGCTTGATCACACGGGAGCGGGACTATAACCTCTACACATATTTCTTCGCAAAATAAGCGAATCGTTCAGACGCAGAAAGCCACCAGCCCCATTCTCTGAATGGGGCTGGTGGCTCTTTTTATATGTGATCGCTTATGGCAACAGGTTTATGCCCAAATCTCATTTAGCGAAAAAACGCTAAATTTTTATATATTAGCGTTATATCGCTAATCCTATATGAAACCGTTGCTAAAATGTCCCTATCCAGTTGATTGTTGGGGGAGGGAAATGCGTATCACATTATCTATCCTGATTGCCGAGCGGATCAATCAATTGCGGAAATCAAGAAAACTTTCCGTCAATAAGCTGGCAACAATGAGTGGTCTGTCTTATTCAACCCTTAACAGCATTTTACGCGGCAAATCAAAATCTCCCACTTTGGGAACCCTGATCCGAATTGCCTCAGCGTTAAATATGACCATTCTTGAATTTTTGAACGTCCCCGAAATCGTGAACTTCTCTTAGATAGCTTTGAACCAGTCCTTACCCTGACTGAGGATATCCATAACATCTTCGCTGCTGCTTATATCCTGAGACTCAATAGCGTCCAGAGCTTCCCAGTTGAGAAAACCAACCGGAGTTCCATTGATGACCAGCATGGTGGACCGCGCTGAATTGCCATCAGGGTGCAAGCGCAAGAGACTATCGAAGTATGCTCCACCTGCCATATACTGCATGAGCTCTTGAGGAGAATCTGCTGTCAAAACGGTGCCAATCGAATAAGCAGCCACGCCGATATCACTTCGATTCATTCGCTCTTCAATGGATAAAAGTTCCACTTTGACAGCCGGGTTTCCACACTTGCCTTGTTCTTCGGCAATATATGCTTCAATGGTATCCTGATAGGCCGAAAGAGCGGATTCTTCGATAGATGTTTCGTAATCATTAATGGAACGGACCATCCAATACAATTGGTCGTCCTCTACATAAAAGATTCCATCGGGGAGTGCATCCCCGCCAGAGATGCGGACTAGGTTTTCCTGAAAACCAGCACTCAGGTTCAGTATGTGGTCATAGTCCCACTCGTCTTCAGGCGGTGTATCTACATACATTTCTAATGTCCAGATAGATTCACCAAAGGTCTCTTCTGAGGAATCCGTCTGGCAGGCAGCGGAATTTCGCAAGTACTGAGCGAGTTCATCATTGGTGGGATTCTCCCGGTATATCGACCAACCTGGGTTTTTGATATCTTCACCATGAATGGAAGAGAGAAGTGTTTCCCAGGAAACTGGTTCCTCTTCATTGGAATTTACAGAATCATCGCCCGGTTGCGGATATGTCGTTGCATCAGGCGAGCAGCTCACCAAAGCAAAGCAGAGAAGGAAAACCCCAATCAGATAAATCAACCGTTTTTTCATTGAATTTGCGGCAAGAAATTATACTGAAAACTTGCCGTATACCTCCTTTTAGTGGCTCTACTAAATTCAAATATTTGTCATATAAGGGAGTTGCCCGGTAAGGGGCAGCTCCCTTATACATTTGAAATGAGTGTTAGGATTTTGCAACACGGACAGCACCATTCCACGTTACAGTTGTTCCGGTACTTGTTGTTCCGGTCACTTCAATAATCCACTCGGTATCTCCGGTTGAGTACCAATCTGCGTAGGTTCCAGTCACAGAACTAGCATTGTTTGCAGTCCAAGTCTTAACAACTCCACCGTTATTAGCCATCAATTTGAGTGTCAAAGTAGTAAAAATCTGGTTTCCATAGCCTTTCAGGGTACGCCTGGTATTTGTTACTGTGACATTGGTGACCCAATCGCCCCAAACGCGGGCACCAGTCTCACCCTGGACAAAAACACGCGGCTTGATAGTGCGGATTCCGTATGTACTGTCATTTCCGGCCGACCAATATGTACCCAATTTTACATTCTTCTTGCAGCTATTATAGCAACAGATGAAAATATCAGAACGGGAAAGTGAATTCGCGGCATTGACAAAGACAGCATGGGCAAAAGGAGCCCAATTACCGTTCTTATCTTTTCCTCGGACATGCATGACGCTTCCAACTAAGTCGTTAGCGGCATAGTCCCAGGTGATAGTTGAGGAATTATAGGGGGTCACCTCAATGTCACCTTGAAGTCCCTTTTCAGTGCTACTATTAGAATTTTTGATGTAGGTGTTGAACGCGGAACAGCTCGACCAAGAATTGATATTACTGCTCTTGGTACACCACCAAGTATAGGAGCCAGAAGTATCCATCCCGTATTTGTTGTTAACATGGGAATAATTATTGCTGCCGCCGAAACCTGCCCAGACACATTGGGAAGCAAAATTCATACAATCTGAGCCAAACCACTTGAAACGCTCGTTTTTGAACGTGGGAGTGGAAGTAGACCCTTGCCCCCCGTCTGCAACCGGATTATCTATTGTTGTTGTATACATGAGGGCATAGTTGACCGCATTACTGACGCCATATCCAATATCGTTTGATGTGGCGGCAGACATAATAGGCAAATCGGTTGCAGTATTTTCAATTTTAATGGCTGCATCATATCCAGCAATTGCTTCGGTTGCGGTAAGGCCGTCATCCAAAAAAGCGAGATAGGGGATATCATCAGAAACGACATCCGCAACATACCACGTATCGTTCGCTTTCTTGAGAACAACGTAATAATAATTCAGCTCAGAAGATTCATCGGGCGAATCCGTATATTGGTATACGAGAGATTCGTAGACTTTGGCGATGGCACAGTCCCCTTTGACTGCCACGTCATCGAAATAATAGTCCGCGCCAAAGGACGTAAAGGCAATATCCATATCCTCGAAAATATGGGAGCGATAAAGAACAAAGTTTTCCATTGCCTGCAGATCCGCAGCCATGTCCTCTGCTGTTATGCTGCTGCGTCCGAGGCTCTCCATAACATCTACGCTTTCGTTTTCAATAAAGCTTTTTTCACTGTCGCTAAGATACAAGGGCGGTTCAAGAGAAGATCTAATGTCTGCATGAGCCTGTTCCGCAGTGAGAATGGTTTGGGGCTCCATATTATTTGCAGTATCCCACTGATAGACACGATTCATTTGCGTGCGAAGATACTCTTCGGCTGCGCTTTTTACCGCATCGGCTTCGCTGAGTTGGTTATAAGCAAGTACCGATGTATTCGTAACCGAAACAACCATAAGGAGCGAAAGAGTCATTGCCAAAAGCCGTCTTTTCATTGTTTGAGTCCCCTTTCATAATTGATTTGATTTTGGTTAGAAGAAGCTGGTTTAAAAAAGATGGGAATAACAATGGAAGGTAGCCTCATTTTTTGCCATAAGTTTACCCTTCTGCCATTGATGCTATCGACAGAGTTAATCTAACCGTGATCTCTCCCGCAAGCTCATTTCGCAGGCTCCTCTGCCAACGCATGAACGTGCTGTAGCTGATCCCATGCTCCCGGCACCATTGCCGCTTTGGTATACCACTTCCGTTGCACGCTTTTATGATTTCGATACATCTCTCTTTTTTCAGGGTTTGAAACTCGTCCGGCATTTCTGAGACCTCCTTGAGACTTTTGGTACCGATGAATCTTTTGATACCTCGGTCTCAATATCTCGTCTCTACATTGATCTTGCCAGACGATGGATTATGAGGCGCTTACGTTGAATCGTAATAAAGGAACACCGTACAGAGGTTATGAGCAGAATATTGGAAAATTTTATAACTTCCCACTCAAAGCCCTCAAATGCACTCTGTACGGCGATTCCTTAATTCTATTTTACTTGTACTGCTTCAGAGAAACCGTGATGTCGCTGAGGCCGGAAACGCCCTTGGCGTAGACGCCGAAGGCCAGTGTGCTCTCCAGCTCCTCCGCACCGTCTGCCAGGGAGAACGCGCGGGTCAGCGTCTCGCCCGCGCCGATGTCCACGGAGGTAAACTTTTCAAAGCCACCCAGCGTCAGCGCCCGTCCGGCAGTCACCGTCTGCACGGCGGAGCCGTTATTGGTCACGGTCAGCACGATGTACTGTCCGTCTTCGGGATAGAAGGTACCTTCCAGAGAATAACCACAGGTGGTCTGGACCTTTGTGTTATCCTGAAGGACGCCCGTCAGGGATTTACCAGCGGCCTTAGCTGGATCGATCTCAGTGAACGGACCATGGACAGTTCCAAGTACAGGCTTTGTGGCGTTGGCGGGGATGCTGCCATCGTCCTTTTTGCCACCTACCACCACATAATCCGCAGGGTCTGCACCCAAGTTGACCCGATTCTTCTGTCCGTCCCAGCGGACTTCGATGCCCAGCAGCTCGGAGATCTGGCGGATGGAGAGATAGTTGGTTTTGCCGCCGGTCTCATCGACGTATGTAATGACAGAGGGAACATCCTGCCCATTGGGTGCCTTGAAGGATTCTCCGGTGAGAACCCTATCCTCGCCGAACAGAGAAATTCCAGCTTTGTTGTATTCCACGCGGCTGGAGGCTGCCGACACACTGCCCACAGAAGAAACTACCATGAGCATTGCGACCATGCCTGCAACAAATGACCCGTACTTTTTCATAATGAAACCTCCATGTCCGTTCTATGAAATTACCGCCAATACTGATAGACGGAAAGCGCAAACCACATCGTGCCGCCGGTCCCGTAAATGCTCATCTGAACCTGATCAGCAAGACCGCTCGTATTATCCGTATGCACCTCAGCATAGGTGCCTTTACCCGCCTCGATATAAGCCTCCACCGGCTTGCTCCATCCACTCTCGTACAGCTGGAGGATGATGTCGCTGCTACTGGCATAGTTGTCAACGTCAAAGCGGAGCGTATCGCCGCGAGTACGCTTGCAGTTGAAAGTATCATCCCACGGATTGGCAGAGTGATACTCCTCAGCCTTCACGTAGTAATACTTGTCGCCGATCTGCGCCCGGGTTGTCACTGCTGCCAGAAGTGCCTTTCTCTCGGCAATCCGCTGCGCGGCAGTCCGCGTATCCTGCTTGATGGTAATGGTCGTATCTCCAATCGTGTACGACTCCCCCACTTTCAGTCGGACAGCATCCTTGGAGGGAGCGGAAGCCGCGAAGCAGGGAACAGACAGTGCGAGACAAAGAGCGGTGGCCAGAGCCGTAGCGATCAACTTCTTAAACTTTTTCATGATTGCTCCTTTCATATTCATCCGATTGATTTTAGGTTCTGTTGTCATGGTCTTAGCTTTCATAGTACATTGGTCTCACCGCCAATCCGGAGTGTTTATAATAGGGTCAAATACTTCCTGGCATTCAACACTTATCCCAAGGGGATGTATCCCCTTGGGTCTGCATATGCAGACCCGTCTTCGCCCTTCTTCATGGGCAGGTTGCTGTGGCTGAAACAGATGGTTGTGCGACTCCATTGATGGAATAGGTCAGCGTAAGTGTGTAGCTCTTCCCTTTTTTTACCGTACAATTGCCGGCAATCAAAGCATGGCCTTTTCCCGAACCGCTCCAAGAATCAACGTAAGTCTTTCCCTGATAGAGGGTCAATGTTGCCTTTACTGTGTCAGCATTATCTGTGCTTTTACATTCCACATAGCAATTAGCAGTTGTTCCATTGAAAGTCAGAACTGGTGCTTGACCATACATATATGGCTCAATTGCATATGCGGTCATAGTAAGCATTAAAAGCAACAAACCGACCAACGCAAAGATACGCTTCTTTATAAGAATCACCTCCTTCTACATTTTCTAAAGGGTTGAGCAAAACGCGAGTTTTGCAAAATTGAGTAACAATATATAGTGTTCGAACGAGCTGAATAGCACTATTTATTGCATAGTCTTATGAGCAAATCGGTGTTTTGCTCAACCCTAATTTTCTAACAGAGTTCCAAACTTCTATTAGGTAAATGCAGAAGAAGGTGAATTTCTCACACATATCTTTAAATTTTTTTCATTTTTCTATTTTCGACAAAGAAACGCTTTCAGCTATGTGCAAAATGCTATCAGCGTCAAGAGCGGCATCCACAACGAATGCTATGTTTTTATCTGGGTCGATCCAAGTAATCGTACTATCTGACTCATCCGGATTTCTGGCGAGATATAACTGTCCCTCTATCCCATTCACAGTAACGGGAATGATATCCGCACCCTCTGTTCCAATATTGTTGACTGTTCCTTGCTGCATATAAACATATCGTAGATAAATCCATGGAGCATTTTCATCATTCGCTTTCCGATATATAATGCTTATATACGTAGGCCAATCTACGCGTTCATCTTCAACGTATCCTTCCGGAAGATCCGTAATCTCATACTGTGGCATTTCTCCGGAAAGCTGTTCTCCCGAAAATCTATACACCACATGAGTCTCATACCATTCCGTGACCCAGCGCACCACTGCGGCCCGCACCGTGGGGCTGACTGCCATCAGGCTCCCCAAGCTCAGCGAGAACACCAGCAGGATCACGGCGGCCTTTTGCGCCACATTCTTCCACAAGGGCCGTGCCCGCTTTTGAGCCCACTTCAACGGATCTGATAACATCGCTGCTATTTGCCGCTGATAATGGTGCGTCGGTTTGAAGGCAGGTACATCATCGGTTTCTTTTTCACAGTCCCGCTTGATTGCATCCAGCAGGACATGCTGCATCATCCTGTCCAGTTCTCGGTCCGTCATACGCAAAATCCCTCCTTCTCAACAATTTCTCGCAGCAGTGTGCGCCCCCGCGTTGCACGGGAACTAACTGCTGTTTCGGAGATCCCCACCCTCTTGGCGATCTCCTTATCCGTGTAGCCATGGAGCATCTTCAATTCCAACACAGAGCGGTATGTTTTCGGCAACTGCGTAAATAGATCTACCAGCTCCGTGTACCCAGATATATCGTCGATATGCTCCGCAAATCCGTCCCAGTCTTCCAAAGAAACCGTCCGGCTGTTCTTTCGAAGAATGGCCCGTGCTTCATTCTTCACTATAGAAATGATCCAGAAAGGCAATTCCTCACATGGAATCTCGAAAATTTTCTCAAAATGCCGGATCATCTGCATGAATGCGTTTTGTACCGCATCCTCAACATCACTCTGCTCTTTCAAAATGCGCATCGCTGTCCGTTCCATTTGGACATGATATTTCTCATAGATCTCGATAAATTTTTGCCTATCTGCATCGCTTTCTAACGCAGCTAACAGAACTGCCAGCATAATAACACCACCTCGTCCTTTGTAAAAAAATGCGTATACCTACTATTTTATAAATGCATTTGAACTGTGATTTCTCACATTATTTTTAAATATTTTTAGAAAATTTTTTTTAAGCTGTTGCCAGTATAACATGGTGTGCCTAAAATCGCTACAGTCACTACTGCTGTATATAGGTCGTTCAATACAATTATACTGTTGCTATAAAAAGGCACAGGCTGGAGATAAATCTCCAGCCTGTATCTTCGTTCATAATTCTATAAAGCATTTGCGCATGGACATGGCAAGTTTACTCCGCCCATACACTTGCATTACAGGTCACTTTTCTAATTGTTCTATGCAAACAATGACATTTGCATTCGTCATCGGATTGTGAACATATGAAATTCTAATATTTTTGGAAGTATCTGATATAATTCCATGGTCAAAAATTGTATCATGATAGCCAAATGAAATATCAGAATAACCATATTCAAACCAAACGCCATTAACGCTAAATGCCTCACGCTTATTATATATGTTTGTGGGCGCACTAAACTCTTCAACATTACCTTCAACGACACTATAATGCCCCATGTAATATGGGAGAAGTTGCGTTGCAAAAGCATAAATGTGTCCGACAAGCATAATACATTGAATTATTGCAAAAACCTTAAGTCCTCGTACAGATCTCACAAAACATAGTTTTTCTTTTATTGCCGGAATAAAAGAAAGCATAAGCAGTGAAAAGAATAACATTATCGGCCAGAGAAACCATACGGGTCTAAAGTCACGCAGGCTCGCAGAGAACAATACAACGTTCATTTAAAGTGACACTCCTAATGTATAGCTAAGAATATTCCGTACAGTAGTACAGGTAACCGTTTTAAAATAGTCCCTTATAGTGTTGTAGTACGAATCAAATCCGAAGATTTTTTGCACAGATGTATGGGAGATCAAAAAATGCAATTCCGCCGCACTTCCCGCACTACTTAAAGTTGGCAACAATTGTGAGACTTTGCTACCCACCTTACTCAAAATGGCTGAGATTTTCCAAGAAGCCGGCCATTTAGACGGAGTATAGGCTACTCCTGTTACAATACTTCCGTCACCTGCTTGTCCGAATGACAAATCAAGACCGTGCCCAAGGACACTTCCACCAAGCCCCGCTCCGACACCGCCAAGATCCAAAATCGTATTAGCATTTGTATAAGCAATCTGCACTCCAACACCTACTCCAGGAGTACCGGCACCACCACTGCCAGTAATTGCGACTCCAATATTTCCGTGCCCATCGATTACCAACGAAATGCTTGCGCCAACACTCCAGCCCCCGGCTATATATCCATTCAAACTTATCGCAGCGGTCCACAATCCTAATAGATCAATTCTGTTCACAGCGTTATCCCTAACATACAGATACTGCACCAGCATCATAGGATCGCTGACATAATTGCTAATGCTATACTCAGCCGGATTAAGGATGGGGTCAACCGCATCAAACCGCTTGTTCACCGCATCGTACATTCTGGCCTTTGCGTAGAACTGATTCAGGACATCGTCATACTCATGGGTGGCGTAGGTGATCTCCGGCAGCAGCCGGCGGAAGCCCTGATCCACGGTAATATCCGTATACTTACGAACCTCACCCCAATCGGTGTAGTCCGCCCGGGCAGTCACACGGCCATGTTCATCGGAAAGATTGACCACGCTACCAAGGCGATCCGTGTGAACATAAGCAGCATTCACGCACTTGTGAATGTTCTGTCCCCACCAATCACTGCCTTCGCTGGTGATGTAAACTTTTACCTTATCCAGACCATAGGTATAGCGGAAGTCATAGCCATCCTGCTCAGATTTTACCAGTACACGCTGGTCAATGCCAAGGCGGGTATAGTCAATGACATAATCCGTCTTGACGACTTCCGGCTTTTCAATGCCCGTTTCCACGCTGGGCGTCTGGCAGTGGAAGTCCGTGTAGCCGTGGCTGTTGTCCTGCAGGATCTGCTCCGTACCCACGCGCACACCGAGACCGTTAAAGGTGTATGCGCTGACCTCGCCGGACTTGTTGGTACCCTGCACCATGCGGTTCGTCTCGTCATAGAGGTAGGTTGCAATGGTGATGTTCTTGGGTCCGGTGGTCGTGGGAGAGCAAATCTCTTCTTCCTTTACCAGATTGCCTCGCTTATCGTAGGTATAGCCGTAATCATAGATGCGGGTAAGCTTCTGCTCATAGCCGCAGGAATGCTTACTGACCATCTGGTTGAGGTCATTATACTGCCAGCTATCCTCTTCACCCTTGGTAGGGCCGCTCTGCTTCAGCAGGTTACCCAGCGTGTCGTAGCTGTAGGTATAAGAAAGCGTATCGTAGGGGTAGATTTCCAACTTGCGGGTGCTGCCGGTGAGCCGATTGAGGGCATCGTAGGTATATGTCGTGCGGCTCTTGAGGTTTTCCGTGGCATCGCTGTCCCGCTGGAACTTCGTCAGTGCGTTGCCCTCGGCGTCATAAGTATACTCGTACTTGACGGTGGGCGTTTTGTTATAGAGCTGGAAGGGATCGGTGTCCACCGTCTTGAGGAGGTTGCCCTCGGCATCGTAGGTGTACTGTTCAACCCAGCCATTGGGATAGGTCAGCTTGACGGGGCGGTTGGCATCATCATAGACATAGACGTAGGTGCCCTTTTCCGCATCGATCACGCTGGTAAGGTTATAAACAGCATCATAGAAGTTGCTGACCTTGCTGCCGTCCGGATAGGTAATGCTGGTCTGGTTGCCAACAGCGTCATAGGCGTAGGAAACCGTATTGTCCTTGTGGTCCGTCATCTTCTGAAGGCGGCCGAGGAGGTCCAGTTCAAAGGTATTGGTTCCGGTCCAGTCATTCATCTGCACCAGTTCGCCGACCTTGTTGTACTGATAGGAAACCTCTTTTGCCCCATTGTAGTTGATTTTCTTCACCAAATCAAGGGCTGTGTAGGAATACTGCGTCACATAACCGTCCGCATCAGTCTTGGAAACCATGTTTCCATTCCCATCGTAGACATAGATGGTGCTGTCACCCAGGGCATTAACTTCGCGGGTAACGAGGTTCCGACCATCATACTCATACAGCGTGATTTCGTGAGAGTCCACACCATTGAGCGTATCCACGCGGTGGAGGTCGGTAGACACCAGCTGGTCGTTTTTATTGTAGCTAAACACAGCCTCCGTTCCCAGTGCGTCAATGGTCTTTACAATGTTTCCGTTGCCATCATAAACATACTGGGTAGCATTGCCATTGCGGTCCTTGACCTGTACGATCCGTTCCGTCGCATCATAGGTGAAGAACTGCGTGTTGCCGCGGCGATCTTTCATGCTGGTAACACGGTTCAGCGCATCATAGGTATAGGTCACGGTGCCTGCGGCGTCCGTCATAGAGGTGAGGTTGCCGTTGGCATCATAGACATAGCTGGTAACAACGCCCTTGGCATTGGTCTCGCTCTTGACATTGCCAGCCAGGTCATATGTGAACGTGGTCGCGTTGCCCTTGGCATCGGTGACCTTGATGACCCGGTCCCGGCTGTCATATTCAAACGCCGTTACATTACCGAGTGCGTCCGTCATAGAAATCAGGCGACCATCCGCATCATAGGCATAGGCAGTCTCCGCGCCCCCTTCGTTGACAGACTTTACCATACGGCCATCCGCGTCATAGGTATTGTATGCAGTATTGCCTTCGGCATTGGTGCTGGAGACTGCACGGTTCAGTCCATCGTAGGTATAGCGAGTGGTATTGCCGTTACCGTCAGTGGAGGCAACCGTATTTCCCTCGTTATCATACTTGAAGGAGAAAGTATAGCCTTCAGCATTGGTATAGCTGGTAAGACGATCCAGTGCATCATAGACATAGGTAGTGGCATTGCCCTCGGCATCGACAGCCTTGACGATGTTCCCATTATGATCATACTCTGCACGGGTCACTCCGCCATTGGCATCCGAAATAGCAACAGTGCGACCAAGGGCGTCATAGGTATAGCCGGTCATATTGCCATTGGCATCTGTAACAGAAGTAATGTTGCCCACCTTGTCATAGGTATAGGCGGTCACGCCACCCATGGCATCGGTCACAGCGGTCACGTTGCCGACAGCGTCATAAGCATACGCAGTGACGCCGCCCATAGCATCGGTCACGCTGGTAAGCTGCCCATTGGCATCATAGATATAGCTGGTAACGCCACCCAGTTCATCCGTGGCAGTCAGTACCTGACCGTTGGCATCATAGGTGTAGGCAGCAAAGCCACCATCCGCATAAGTAATCTTCGTTGCACGTCCCAGCACATCATATTCATAGCTGGTCACAAGCCCCAGTGCGTCCGTCGAAGAGATCTGATGCCCCAGTGCATCATAGGTGCTGGAAGTCTCCGCACCCATGGCAGAGGTGGTCTTGGTCATCTGACCATTGGCGTCATAGGTGTAGGAAGTCGTGCTGCCTTCTGCATCCGTGGTGCTGGTCAGACGATTCTCTGCATCATAGACATAAGTGGTGGTATGACCGTTGCGGTCAGTCATGGAGGTCAGGTTGCCATTTTCATCGTATTCGTAAGAAGTGCTGTGAGAGAGGGCATCCGTAACCTTCGTGGTGTTGCCAACACCATCATAGGTATAGCGGATAGTATTGCCATTGGCATCCTTGGTGGAAGTAGTGCGGCCAACCTCGTCATAGCTGGTCGTGACCTTGCCACCGGTGGGATCGGTCACGGAGGTCATTTGGCTTTCGTTGTTATAGCTGTACGTCCAGACATTTCCGTTGGCGTCCGTCATGGAAATCATGCGCCCGGAAGCATCATAGGTATAGCTGGTGGTATGACCGTTGGCATCCGTGGTCGTAGAGAGGTTGCCGCGATCATCATAAGTATAAAGCGTTTGGTTGCCCAGAGGATCTGTCACGGAAGTCACATTGCTCTGGGTATCATAGGTGTACCGGGTCAGGTTCCCCATCCAGTCAGATTCGACCGTGTTGAAACCGTTGCCGTTCACTTCATAGGTTTGGACATTACCGTCTGCATCGGTGATCTTCACCAGTTTGCCAGCGGTAGTATACTCGTAACGAGTCACACCGCCGTTGGCATCCGTTGCAGACACCAAACGCCCCTGCTCGTCATAGACATACCGGGTCGTATTGCCCAGCGCATCCGTCATGGCGGTGCAGTTGCCATTGGCATCATAGGTATAGGAAATCGTCTCGTTCATGGCATTGGTAACGGAGGTCATATTTCCATCACTATCATAGGTATACCGAGTGGTACTGCCGCGTCCATCCGTGCTGGACGTCATGTGGGTGTGGTCATCGTAGGTGTAGGAGGATTCGTTACCATTACGATCCCGCATCCAAGTCACCTGACGGTTGTTGTCATACTCGAACTGTTCATAGGTCCCGTCCGCGTATGTAATTTTGGCCTTATTACCGGCAGCATCGTACTCGAATTCCGTGGTATTTCCTTCCCGGTCGGTACGGCTCGTTACCTGATTCAGCTCGTTGTAGGTAACATGCTGTGTGCCGCTGGCATCCTTGGAAGCCGTGATTCGTCCCAGTTCATCGTACCAAATCTCGCACAAATAGCCATCTGTGCCTGTGCAGATATTGTGTCTGGCATCAAAATCATAGGAGAAGTCAAAGGTTCCGATATTGGCTGCATACTGGTGGATCACATGTCCGCTTTCATCGTAAGTGTTCTCCACATAAACCTGTCCCTCAAAATTTTCCACGGAAGCAAGATAGCCGTTTGCATCATAGGAGAAGCGCAGGCTGTCTGCATCAGGATTTCGGACAGATATCAGGTTATCACCGTCATAGGTCAGATCAATACTGCGGCCAGTGCTGTCAGTAACCTTCGTCACATGATCGCCGCTGTAAGACAGCGTAAAGCTGCCTGCGTCACCGGAAATTTCCGTCAGCTTTCCACCGGAGTAGGTGCAGTTGATCGTATTGCCATCAGCTTCTTCGATGCTTGTCAGCTTTCCGGCAACATTGAAGTTCCAGATTTTCCCTGCCTTGCTGTTATACAGCACGTAACCATCTGCTGTTTCACTCAGGGAATAATCACCGGCAGCATAATAACTTCCATCGAAGTCCAGCGTAAAGTTCAGCCGGACACCCTTGGGCAAAATAGCTGTGGTATACAAATCATGGAATTCCAATTCTGCGGTGTAGTCTGTGCTCCAGCCGCGTCCAAATCCATGTTCAAATGCCGCATCCTTGGATTCATAGTAGCGGGTAAACGGCAGGTCATGATCGCCATACAAGGAGAAGTCCGTGTATTCCCACTTGAAGCTGCCTGTGAGCAGATCAACCGGCTCTGCGGGGCATGCAAGCTCATTTACAATTTTCAGGAAGTCTTCATAGCTGTTGATATTCTGGAAAGTATCGCTGATACTTTCGCTATCAACAACTTCAAATGCAAGGAAGCTGTTGTACGGCGCTGTCGCAGGATTGACCGGCTGCATGACGATCACATAACGCCCCGGTTCATAATCCGGCTTAAACACCTTTCCGCCATTTTCAACATAACCGTCCCACAAGAAGATATTTTGAATCGTCTCTCCGCCTGCGGCATCCCGGTCAGAGAAAAACGCCGTATCGCCAAGCAGAACTGCGGATTCGTCTTCAAGTTCCACATAGTCCTCGGGCTGCTCAGCGGGTTTCTCTGTGGAAGCATCCTCTGGAGCTTCATCAACACTTTCATCCGTTTCTTCGGGAATAGACTCCGCCGGAGTTTCTTCCTGCGTGTCCTCGGGAGTCTGAGCATCTGTCCCCTCAGATTCCTCCGGTTGGTTGATCACATCATCCGCCGGTGCTGCCGTTTCATCACTATGGTCAGCCTCTTCGGATACGGTCTCCTGATTCAGTGCAGCCGCAGTGTCATCTGCCGCAGCCACGTCAGTGTCATCGTTCTCGCTATCAGGAGTTTCGGCATCAACAGGCTCCGTGCCTAAGATGTCGGAGTTCTCCGACGTCGGCTCTGCTGCAGCTTCTCCCGCTGTATCTTCAATTTCATCAGAGGGTGCCACATCATCCACATCTTCCGCAGGATTCGGAGCCTCAGAAGAAACGGGCTCCTCAGCAGGGCTTGTATCCGGGAGCGCCGCAGGATGGTCAGCTGCTTGATTCAGTGCATCGTCCTTTTCCTGCTTATAGTGGGCATAGCTTTCGCCTTCAAAGCCAAAAGCATAAATATTCTCTGCTGTGGTACAACCGGAACGATCACCGTCACCACGATCAATGGCGTCCCAGACGATCTCATTCCAATCATCAGCGTCGATCCGCTGATACTCAACAAAGTCGGCGCTTTCATCGACCGGCGTTACATTGTCAGTCACACGAACGCCGTTCAGATAACCGATAAAATCGCCAAGGAATTCTTCATCGACATCCGCACCGTAGTCCGGCGGAGAATTCGGATCAATGTAGGATTCCAGCTTCAGGGGATTTCCAGTCTGCCAGTCCTGACCATCTGCCATTTTATAGAGTTCCAGACTCACATACTGAGAATACGAAATTACATAATCCAGCTTGACCCATGTATCATTCAGTGCAAATGCAATATCGTGTTCAAAATCATTGTCTTTCGAGAAATAGTCATAATTTGCAACCGCTGTGCCGTTCCGCAGCACAGTCATGTGCATGTTCTTGAACTTGATTAGCTCCGCATCCTCCGCCAGTGCGACGGTCGGGAGCAATGTCGCACAGATTGCCAAACTCAGGAAAAGCGAAAGGAATCGTTTGCCAAATTTCTTTGTTCGCGGTCTCATTTGTGCCCTCCTAAAATTTTTTTCTGCCTTTATTGTCTTGTGTTTGCGGGGTTGCTTGTTGGTCTACCCTCCCTTCGTGCAATTTTTTTGAGCTGGTGGGGTCGGTAATCTTACCCCACCATTAGTAATGTTTCGTCGAGATTGAAAAACGTTGCAAAATGTCGAAATTTTATGTGTATCTGCCCTTTTTCTCAATGTTATGTGTTTTTACTAAGTTGTTGCACACAATATTTCAATCCATGACGAGGGGTGGTTCTCCTTTTGCAGCAGCATATAGAGTACTACCCTCATAGAAATTAAATTTCTACGGGGGTAGTAAACGTCAATTCTTCCGAGTACGCTGCAGGCGATAACCTGCTCCACCATTTTGGCTTTTGGTATACGCATTTTCTACATACATACTCGGGTTTAACAGGAAGTCTTCTTCCTTTACATATTCGATATAAGAACCATTGAGCCAGTCAAACGTTTTACACTGGCTGCAGTGCCATTGTTCTGGTTCCGAGTTAAAATGATTGTTGGAGATAATCGGATACAGCAGGGAATTGTCGTATGTAACAACCTGCGTCCCATGGCAATTTATTCTTGGATGAATAAACCAATCATATCCGCCATTGACTTTCATAACAACGCCTACCACTCCATTTATTCTCGATGTCCGATCATTTCTGGTCGTTTGTGTAAGGCTGTATTCAATTTCCCAATCTATCCAATTACTCTCCTTCATGTGCGGAGAAATAATTACGATTGTCACAGATGTTGAGTAGATCATATCTGCAAGTTTCTTACGAATTGTCGCCGTTTTCAAGTCACTCATATCCGGCGATTCACTGGTTTCGCCAGTATAGTAAGCTGCATCGCTGCCCATTGCCTGGATGATGCGATCACGCAATTCCTGGCTCTCAGAATATTTATAAGAAATAAATGTCTTATGTGCCATAGCTCAAACTCCTTTGCATGGACAATACTGAATCAGTTGAACCACAAGATACGCAATACTGATAACTGTTGGAATCCCATAAAACCACTTCAGGGTCTTGGAAAAGGCGATTTCCCATATCGCTGTACCTTTCAAGGATTCTTTCGATTCAAACTCCTTGAAGTTCAGCTCATACAGCAGTTCACGGCTTCCCTTCTCCCTTTCCTGAAGTACCCATCCATAAATTTTGCGGTAGTTTCTCTCTGCCGCCAGGAAAAAGCTGTCCAAGTACCAGAACATAACAGAAACCGCCAGCATAACAACACCTAGGAAGAATTTGTTCGTACTCTCAACTTTTTCGGGGAGCAACGCCAGAATCACCGCAAACAGTGCAACTGTCCACCCCTTGACCTGAAAAGAGTTTTGCGCCATTCGGTTGATACAGCTCTGGATAAGGTCAATTTCCTTATGCCGCTCTATAATCGGCACCTTGGCGTCTGAAGTCTCGTTTTCCATGTTGTGTCCCCTCCTCGATCTGTCAGTCCCTTACAGGAAACTGTTGATACAGATAATCCAGCGGATAATGCTCTTTTGATGTAGCCTTCCGGTAACTCTGTTCCCATTTCATCAGATTCCCTATATCCAACGGCATCAGGTGATCCAGCGAAACGGAATATGCGGGGTAAAAACCTCCAGATGCCTCAAACAACATCCGTTGATCCTCATGAAAGATTTCTTTTCGGTATTCTTTCAATTCTTTGTGACGGATCAACTGCGTACATACGATTTCGCTGTAGATCCACGGTGAATCCGTGGCATCACGCAGAGTCTTTTCATAGGGTAAGATTGACTGATTGGTGTTCAGGAAAAGCACACATTCACAACGGTCAATCATTTTCTGAAGCGCAATCGTCAGCATGGTGTTCACATGGTTCGCCGCCCTATTGCACTTTTCATGGGTATAAACCTGTCTCTTATACACATCTCCGAGCCCACGAGACGGAGCTACATCTC
>ENA-OZDY01000171-OZDY01000171.1-human-gut-metagenome-genome-assembly--contig:-NODE-171-length-37741-cov-6.562782_pt1 | contig 37741 bp, 34 predicted proteins | sample MGYA00245063_ERZ653599 | MGnify/ENA primary metagenome ERZ653599 (study PRJEB26926, sample SAMN06165004) | human gut metagenome | biome: ENVO:00009003; feature: ENVO:2100002; material: ENVO:00002003... | reverse complement strand
AGCTCCGTCTCGTGGGCTCGGAGATGTGTATAAGAGACAGACCATATATAGAGGATGTAGTGATAACGGTAGCACGCCTGCCCAGGGAGCAGGAAGAACGGTTCGAGTCCGGCATCTTCTACCATTTTTGGGGCACGTACAGCAACTTTCAAAAACTTTTTATGGGAAAAAGAACAACCGTGTTCCGTATTTTGAGACGCTAACAGCAATTTTGAAAACAATTCTACTTGAAATAGAAAAATCATCGCCTTTAACTAAGCATATGCCGAACAAATGTGGTGTCGTTAAGAATGCGTCTCGTAGATCTATATTGGCCCGTAGCTCAGATGGTAGAGCGTCTGACTGTTAATCAGATGGTCGCAGGTTCGAGTCCTGCCGGGTCAGCCATATTGCGGGGTGTAGCAGTGGTAGCTTACCAGCCTCATAAGCTGGTGGTCGCAGGTTCGAGTCCTGCCCCCGCAACCATGCCCGTCCCACGAACAGAGCGGAGACTGTAAACCGAATGGGAAATAGAAACCTTCACATCTGGCAGTGATGACTTTTACAAGGTTTTGGGAGTAAAACCGGCGCAATCCGGCAGGCGAAGTACGAGCCGGCACCATGGCTTACGGTGTGAGTAAGCCGATCTGTCCGGTTAGCTCAGCTGGGAGAGCATTTGCCCTACAAGCAAAGGGTCGGCGGTTCGATCCCGTCACTGGACACCATATGCGGGTGTAGCACAACGGCCAGGGCACCGGCCTTCCAAGCCGGGGATGCGGGTTCGATCCCCGTCACTCGCTCCATATGCCGGAGTGGTGGAATCGGCAGACGCGGAGGACTCAAAATCCTCTGGTAGCGATACCGTGTGGGTTCAAGTCCCACCTTCGGCACCAAGGCGTATCTGCATTAAATCACAGCCCCGCACCATTTTTTCGGTTTTGATGGTCACTCGACCCAGTGCCAGCACTGGGATGAGAGGGCTGCAATCACGAAGTACAAGTGATGTGAGCCACGCAAACCGTATATGGCAGTATGACTGGAGGTGGCTCCAGCACGACCTCATACGTCGTAAGACGCAGGTTCGAGTCCTGCTACTGCCACCACAGCTCTCCCATTTTGGGCGAAACGATATTATAAATAGCGGTGGCCTTATGAGTGGGGCGTTAATCAATGGGGCTGACATCCATTACCGCTGAAGTCAGCTTATGATACCGTAGCCAAGTGGTAAGGCTCTGGGCTGCAACCCCCAGGATCATAGGTTCAAATCCTATCGGTATCTCCATATTGGGGTATCGCCAAGCTGGTAAGGCATCGGACTTTGACTCCGACAAGAGGTTTACCCTCGACCGCAGGTTCGAGTCCTGCTACCCCAGCCAATAAAATAAATGCGGTGGCGGAATAAGTAGACGTTGTGGGCGATTGGGAAGGTAGACGTGGAAGTATCTTGCTCTGCAAGGGGTGCTATCATGCAAGGTGTAAATCCTTGCCCGCATTTTATATATGCTCCCATCCTCTAACTGGAATAGGAGGCCGGCCTCTCAAGTCGGCAATACGAGTTCGAGTCTCGTTGGGAGTACCAGAGGTGGATCTGTGAAGGGGCTTGTGCGCACAAGTTGTTATAACAGAAAGAGTAGTCTCATGAACTGCTTGCCGCAATAAGGCTTCCAACTGGAAGCGCCTTGCCATAATTTATAAAGCAGGTGCAATCATGCCGAAGAAAGATTCGGGCGTAACGAAAGAAAAAACATCAAAAATCGTTAAAAAGATTTCCGCCTCTGAGTGCGGTACCGGTGTGCTGTGTACAACGAGGTCGGGCAAGCAGTACCAGATCAGCCAAAATCCAGAAAAGAAGAAGCATACGCTATGGCGTATTGTGGATGGCGGATATGAGAAAATTGCGACTGGGGATTCGCCCTATGATCTATACCCTTTAATTGATTGGGACAAATAAATCCAAATATGCTGCTATGGTGGAATAGGCAGACACGCCAGCTTCAGGTGCTGGTGGGAGAAATCCCGTATGGGTTCGAGTCCCATTAGCAGTACCAACATGGTGCGTTGGACGAATTGGTAGAGTCACCACCCTTTCAAGGTGGAATTTCCGGGTTCGATCCCCGGACGCATCACCAAAGCAACCTAAATTGGTTGCAAAATAAAAATGCAACCATAAATGGTTGCTGTATATGGCGTGTTAGCTCAGAAGAGTAGAGTGCCGGCCTGTCACGTCGGAGGTCACGGGTTCAAGTCCCGTACACGTCGCCATTTTTATAGGGGTTTGGTGTAATTGGTAGCACTCCGGTCTCCAAAACCGATGTAGGTGAGGGTTCAAGGCCTTCAACCCCTGCCATGCTGACATAGCTCTAATGGTAGAGCGGTTGCTTCGTAAGCAATAGGTTCAGAGTTCGAGTCTCTGTGTCAGCTCCATATGCTGGTGTAGCTCAGTCGGTAGAGTGGCTGATTTGTAATCAGTAGGTCGGGGGTTCAAGTCCGTCCACCAGCTCCATATGCGGGTATAGCTCAGTTGGTAGAGCAGCTGACTCTTAATCAGAAGGTCGTGGGTTCAACCCCCCTCTACCCGCACCAATATAAGAATAGTAAATATAGGGGAGCGCCAGAGTTGGAGAGCTGGGGCGGTCTGTAAAACCGTTGCTTTCGAGCTGAGTGGGTTCGACTCCCACCTCCCCTACCATACAAATATTTGTTGCTACCCGATATGCAACTGAAATAAGGTCGGGTTCAAATTGACGAGTGGGTGATTCAATGAAGTTCCCGTTTGGATCTTTAATGTATTATGTGTCCCCGGTGAATGGAGCAAAAACACTTTGCCTATACATTCGAGACGATCATGGAAAGGCTGTTGTGTTCTTTGAGCACGCAGAATGGGCAGCTCGGGTTGGGTACGATCAGCTTGAAAAAATAATGTGTGCCTAAATTTTACAAGTGGCGGAATTGACCCCAGTAGGTGCGGGGAGCAGTCTTGAAAACTGTTGGTCGTGATGAGCGGCTTGTGGGTTCGAGTCCTACTTCCGCCGCCAACGGGATGTGTTGATATTTACTGCTTTCTAACGACCCCAAGACAAACGGTACGAAAGCGGCGCGGTTCCAGCGATAGGGGACGGTGGACTTTGCTACGCTGTCCTGTGCAATGCCGATAAACAAAAATGCGTAGCGCTATGGGATGATAGCTCAGTTGGAAGAGCGGCAGGTTGAAGCCCTGCGCGTCGGAGGTTCGATTCCTTCTCATCCCACCAGTCCGTAAGGATACTACCTATGATGACGTGTGACGGCTCTGACACGTCGGTAAAATAAAAATTGGCCGTGTGCAGGTAGATTGGGGTCGCTCCCTCCGGTGAAAGTCCGGCGCAGGCAAAACGCGATAGACCAACCTGAACGCTGTAAGCAAAGCGGCAAGCCGATCAGGAGCGCGGCGGGCTGGCATACCCCAACGGGACTTCGTGAACCTGAGAAAGTATGCCCCTCTAAAGGTAGTCAGCAACGGAGGATAAATAAGTGTAGTAACCGTGCGAATCGGAATTATTGCCTGATTGAATATAACATATGCGCCTGTAGCTCAGTTGGGAGAGCAGCGCACTTTTAATGCGTGGGTCGGGGGTTCAAATCCCTTCAGGCGCACCAGAAAAAATTATAACGATTGAGAAAACCTCGGAGTCTTTGGACTTCCGAGGTTTTGTCATATAGAAAGGAGGTCGCGGACATGGCGGCAAAGAAACAGCTGATGAAACCGGCTACGCAAAAGGTAGTGAAAGATGCGAAGCCTACCGAAGTTGAGCCGCGTGTAATCAGCGATGAAGAATATCGCTGTACCTGCTGCGGCCACAAGTACAAAAAACAGGAGACTAATTTTGGCCGTTCAAAGTCCCCTATTTATAAGGGTAACAACGGCTTTGTCTCTATCTGTAAGAACTGCGTTGCAGAGCTTTACGAACAGTACGTAAAGTTCTATGACGGAGACGAAGATGCGGCGGCAGAGCGGATTTGCCAAATCACGGATATGTACTTTGATTTGGATATCTGGGCGTCGTCACGAAAGATCAGTGAGAGCCGCAATGGAAAAAGCCGCAATCGGATCAGTACCTATATTTCCAGACTGAATTTGAGCCAGGTAGACGGAGCAACGACCTACTCTGATACATTGGTGCGGCGCTGGGAAGCCAATGTGGAAAACGCACCTACGGTGGAGGATGTAGCAAAAAATGACGACATCCAGACGCCCGAGGAGGTTGTGCGCCGGTTTGGTGTCGGTTTTGATGCTGGCGACTACGATTCTATGCAGTACGAGTATCAGGATTGGGTAAAGCGATACGGCGAGCCGATGGATAAGCGGCAGGAGGAACTGTACGTTTCGATCTGTTTTATGAAGCTCAATCTGCGGAAGCTGCTTCAGAAGGGAGATTCCAACATTGGTACGGCTGCGAATAGCTACAAGTCGCAGATTGACGCAGCTACTACTGAGATCGAAGACCGGAAGAAAAAGGCTGAGGCTGAAAAGCAGCTGAGTCCTTTGGGAGAAATGATTCGAGACATCGAGGAGTTTTGTCCGGCTGAATATTACAAGGACAAGAAGCTGTATGCGGACTTCGATCATTTGAAGGAGTATATTGAGCGGTTCATGACCAGACCTCTTCGCAATCTATTGACCGGCTCTAAGGAACTGGACAAGGAATTTAGCCTGTCTGATTCGGAGGAGTGAGTTATGGATTACGAAGCGTTGATGGATGGGCGGCAAAAACACGTCCATGAACATTTCTCACCCAATAGCAAATTGAACGACCCTGAGTTTGTCAAAAAGCTATTGGATTGGATAACGTTTTGGCGAAGGAACCCCAGCCGCTTTGTGCAGCGGTATTTCGGAATTACTCTGTATCTCTATCAGCACATCATTTTGTACCTGATGGATATTTTTCCGAGTATCTGCATTGTGGCCGCTCGTAGTGCGGCAAAGTCATTTATCATTGCGGTCTATGCCTGTAAAGAAGCAATTTTGCGGCCTGGATCATTGATCGTCGTAGCTTCGGCAACAAAAAAGCAGGCGAGATTGATCGTATCAGAAAAAATCGCCAAAGAGATTTTGCCAAGATCTCCGTTGCTTCAACAGGAGATTAAGACCATCAAGGACAACCAGAACGATATCGAAGTGAAGTTTAATAACGGAAGCTCTATTGTCGTACTGGTTGCCAATGAGAATGTGCGTGGATACCGTGCTACGGTCTTCATTTATGAAGAGTTCCGTATGATTGTGAAAAGCATTATCGACACGGTTCTTTCTCCTACGCTGTTCCAGCGGCAGATTCCGTTCAGAATCAAGTACCCCGACGAGTACAAAGAACTGAAAGAGGAACCGAAAGAAATCTATATCAGCTCTGCATGGTACAAATCTCACTGGATGTGGGACTACATGAAGCTCGTGACCCGCGATATGTTGGGCAAGGGCAAATCTGTTCTGATTGGTATGGATTACAGTATCGCTTTGAAGCACGAGATTAAAACCCGTGACTTCTTGGTGAAGGAGCGAAAGAAGCTGGATAGGGTTGCCTGGACGATTGAGTATGAAAATCAGATGGTGGCCGAGAATGCTCATGCTTACTTCACCTACGATATGCTGAACAAGAACCGCGTGTTGAAACGTCCGTTTTATCCAAGGAAGAACGAGGACGTACTGTCAAAGGTCAAGGCAAAGCACACAATTCCCAAACAGGCAGGAGAAATCCGTATTATCGCGTGCGATATTGCCCCGGAGGGCGGTACCGGCAACGATAACTCGGTATTTACTTGCATTCGTGCTCTCCCTGAGAGCAAGGAGTATAAGGTCTCAGATACCAGCGGAGATCATATTGAGGTCAAGCAGGGATATCGCCGGCAGGTAGTCTATATGGAGCCGCAGGCAGAATTTGAAACGACAAAACAAGCCATTCGCATTAAGCAGCTGTTCGCTGACTTTGAGGCGGATTATTGCGTTTTGGATACACGAAACGCGGGTGTCGCTATTTACGACGCTTTGGCTAAAGTGCTTTATGACGTAGATCGGAACGTGGAATACGAACCTTGGACGTGTATGAACGATGATAAGCTGAAAGCTCGTATCGTAATTGCAGGCCAGAAAGAGGCGGTATTCTCGGTTAAGGCGTCCTTGGAGCTGAACAGCAAAATTGCTGTCTCTATGCGGGATAGTTTGAATAACCGGATGATCGAACTCATGGTAAGCAACCAAGAGGGCGTTGAAGAATTGCAGCGCTTGTATCCTGAGTATGTCTCTGCCGATGTAGATACCCAACTTTTCTATGAGCGTCCTTTCCTTGAGACAGTGGCGTTGATCAATGAGATGATTGGGTTGGAGTATACTGTGCAGAACCAGACCAACCTCATTAAGATTGAGGAGCGCCCAGGTGCGCGGAAAGACCGGTATACATCAGTGTCTTATGGCAACTATTTCGTTTCACTTTTGGAGGCGGATCTTTTCTCGGATAGCTCCGGGTATGAATACGTAACACTTTGTAATTAAAGGAGGTGAAGACAAGTGGCAGGAAAATCATTCTTTGGTCGGATTATGGGCCGGAATCAATCTGAAACGCAGGCCGCAGTACCTATGTCGCAAGTAAACAGTGCGCCGCGGGACGACAAGACCTATGAGTTTAACACGCGTTTGGGTTCGTCCTATTTGAACGTGGTCAACTACGGTACGAAATGTACGGCACCGTATTCCACGGAAGAAATCACGCGAATGGCGAGAGATCCTATGCAGTACATCTCTGAATTGCGTCAATGGGCGAAGTGGGCGTATTACTCAAACGGCACGGTGACGACAGCTATTGATAGCCTGGTTAGTCTTCACTCCCTTGATTATGTGGTAGTTGTTAAGCCCAAGAAAGCGGGAGGCTCCCGTAAAGGGTGTCGTGCCAGCATGGATAAGATGACCAGCGTGCTCCGGTCGATGCGCTACAAGGAGGTTATTCGTGACGGTCTATTCCACGATGCCAATGAGGGTATGTACGTGGGGTACATGGAGACGAGAACAGTACCAGTAGACGATCGGCTTGCGCTGACTGATCTTGATATCCAAGGCATCACTGAGATTAACTCAGCCGGCGTCAACTGTGTTGTTATTTCTTTGCCGGTAGAATATACAAGAATCATTGGCCGCAGGAACAACTGCTACGAAGTAGCGTTTGACCTGCGGTATTTTAGCGCCATGACAGAGGGAGATCGTAAGCGTAAGCTGCAAGGCTTCCCTCGTCAGATTCAAGAAGGATGGCGCAGATATTCCAATGGAGAGTTCCCGGATGGTGCGTGCTGGCAGAGACTGGACTGGCGCAAGACGATTGTAACCAAGATCAAGAGCGGACAGAACGATCCGTACGGCGTGCCTTTTGCAGTAGCCGCGTTGGACGATATCGACTACGCCAAATACTTCATCAATACGAAGCGGCGTGTGTTGGATACGGTCAATAACCAGATTTACTATGAGACTTTCCCCGAGGGAAAGGACAAGGGTACATCTGCTCTGTCTCAGTCACAGCAAGAAAACCAGCATAACACAGTCAAGCAAGCGCTGACGCAACGCAGCAACACAAACGGTGTATCATTCTTCTCTTTGGCTTCTGGCACAAAGATGGATCGACTTCCGGTTGATCTCTCCCTTTTGAATGAGGAAAACGAAAATGCCATCAAAGAGGATGTGAATGAGGACATCGGCGTGGCCGCTGCTGCTCTGAGTGGCAGTTCTACGGGTAACTATGCCACGGCCACACTGAATATGGAAATCGTTGCGAATAACGTATTCACGTGGATTGAGGCTTTGGTGGAAGAACTGAACAAGTGCTTGAATTACAACGTAATCAGGGACGGCAACTACCGGGTGGAGTTCCGGGTGCTTCCCATTACTTTTGTCAATCGAGAAAAACAGGTGAAGTTTTTCTCTGACCTGTATGCCCGTGGAAAGGGCAGCTTGATGGCATGGATTGCCTCTACAGGGTTTGACGTGGATGACTACCTCTCTCTTATGGATCTTGAGTTGGATGAAGACTTTGAGAACAAGTACCCTGTGCATAAGACCTCGTTCACTGTTACCGGTAAGGATGCGCCTGACGGTGATGTGGACAAGAGCACCGGTGGCGATCCTCCGGTCAATTCAAGCACAGAGTCTACAAAGGCTAATAATGCTAACGCAAGCCCCTCTCCGTCAGGATAAGGAGGTGAGAGTATGTCTGAGAGAGTTTTTGCCCCTATCTATGAGATCTCCAGTGAAAATAAGATTGCCGGCAGACGACCTATCAAGGTTGTATTGCATGAGATCTTCCCTGATAACACTCGTTGGCAGGAAAACGGAATCTCGTGGAAAGAGGAATATGTTCAAGCTAACCTCCACTCCGTTGTCGGAATGTCGATTGTAGCGGAATTTTTGACCGAAGATCGGGACGTTCCATACAACCACGGTATGACGGATGTACGGGAGGAGGATAAGCTGCCTTTGTTTGAAGACGCCACTATGGTTGGACACTTCGACAAGGCGTATGTGGATGACGTAGAAATCGGAGGCGTTACTAAACGCTGCTTGGTAGCAGAAGGAACGCTGGATGAAATGCGTTATCCCAAGTTTGTTGCTTGGCTCCGCGAAAATATGGCGGACTCTGTTGTTAAGGGTTCCGTGGAAATTGTGGGTAAGCCCGAGCACGATGGATACATTATTTACTCCGGCGGTTGGAAAGAGGAAGGTCGTGTTCCGCAGTATTACGATTACAGCGGATATGCGATTCTCAGTGTTAAACCGGCTGATGAAGCCGCCATCGTAATGGAGCTAAATAATAAAAAACTGGACAAGGAGGATGGAACAATGGACGAGAAGACCAAGAACGAGTTGATGGCGGCTGTGACTGGTGCTGTCTCTGAGGTCAACTCCAAGTGGGAGGAGTATTGGGCCAAAGTTGACACGCTTCTGGCTGAGATTAGCCAGCTGAAAGCTGACATCGCACAGAAGGAAGCTGATATCAAGCAGCTTCAGGCGGATTACGACAAGGAAGCCGCCGCGAAGGAAGCGGCAGAGGCCAGCCTCGTTGAGGCTAATGCCAAAATCACCGAAATGCAGAACGCCGCTGCCGTGGCAGAGCTGAATGCTGCACTGGCCCCCTACACCGAGGAGCAACGTGCAGTTGCCAAGGAAGATATCGACGCTTTCAATTCCAATCCCGGCAGCGTAGAGATCAACAGCATCGTTGGCAAGATCTGCACCGCTATGGTGCAGGCGGCTCGTGAGAGTAAGATCGCAGAAACCAATGCCGCCAGCCAGATTGACGTATTTGGCATGACGGATGACGCCGGCAAGAAGGAGAACACCGACCCCGCCGACGTGGACGTATTTTAAGAAAGGGATGAAAAACAATGAAGGCTAAGACGATTGGTTACTACAAGAACGTGCAGAACGTTGGCGACGTTAATGCCGCCGTCGATCTGAAGGTCGGCATGGGTGTGGTGTTGAATCGCGCCGCTCGTACTGCCAACCTGCCCGCCTCTGAGGAGGAGGCTAAGGCTTGCTTCCGCATCGTGAGCAATATCAACGACAAGCCTGAAATGCGTAATTTCGAGGAGACGTTGACGGTCAAGGCCGGCGAGAAGGTACGCGCCGACGACCTGACCACTGTGGCAAATCTGGAGATGGAGTTTGCCAGCTATGAGATCAGCACCGACTATGCCGGCATCTCTGTTGGCGATAAGCTGGTCTTTGGTACGGATGGCCTGCTCGCTAAGAGCACCGACGTAACCGGTTACAAGGTGTACTTCGAGGTTACGAAGAAGACCGCATACATGGGCAAGGGCGTCCTCGTCGTTGTCCGCGTGCAGTGAGAAGAGAAAGAGAGGGATAAACGATGAGCACGATTTATGAAATCAACATGAGCAACGCTCAGGCTGATGTGAATACTGGTCGTGTCAAGCAGAACTCCAAGATCGTGGAGGTATTTTCTGCTCTGAGCGCCGGTAAGCGCCCCGAGGTTGACGACAAGACTCTGGACAAGAGCGTTGCAACCATCAAAGAGCTGTCCAGCAAGGCTATCGACGGCGATAACGCCGCCCGTAGCGAAATCAACTCCATCATCCGGTTCTCTATTGAGCCGAGGCTGTTGGAGGTTGTTCGCCTGTTCGACTTCATGGGCACATATCGCCGGATCGGTTACAACGAGGCTCCCATGATGAAGACCTACGGATACGAGAGCATCGATTCTCGATTCCAGGCATCCAGCAGCGACGTACCCTTCGCCGCTGTGAATTGGCGTGAGTATCCGATCGGCACCCAGACCATCTCTGCCGGTTTTGCTGTTGACTACCGCGAGCTTCAGAACGGTAACTTCGACGGCAATATCCGTGAGGGTATGAACCAAGTGCAGATTGATATGCAGAACAAGATGACCTACTACGTCATGACCGTTCTGTACAACGCCCTGAAAAACGCCAAGGGTGTGAAGCATTTCGCTGAGGACAACGGCATCACCAAGACCGCCGTTGACAATATGCTCAAGTCCATGCGTCGCTATGGTAAGGTCAACATTGCCGGCGATTACAGCGTAGTGTCTCAGTTCAACGACTTCGCTGGCTTCAAGCAGTTCTCCGCCGATGAGATCCGCTACGCCAACAACATTGTTGCCGAGGAAATCCGCCAGACTGGTCTGGTAAGTATGTACAACGGTGCTTTCGTAACCGAGCTGCCCAACGCGATCAACTGGACTCAGTTGAACAAGGACGGCACCGATTATGACCTGTATATGCCCCAGGGTCTGCTGTTCTTCCTGCCTCGTGGTTCTGTGTCTCCTCTGCAGGTCTTCCTGCGTGGCGGACTGACCACCATGACTGGCGACGACATCGTAACCCGTCAGCACCTGACCCGCTTCGATATGGAGTTCGGCGCAGGCGTTGCCGAGGGCATGGAAGATCAGATCGGTCTGATCTCCGATACGAACTTTGATGCTCCCACTTTTTAAGTGAGAGGTCTTTTTTTTATGCCTGAATGACGGCGCAAACGGGGAGGGGCACAAACCCCTCCCCTAATTTCAATCAAAGGGGAATCGTTATGAAAACGAATAATGTTCTGGTAAACAACCTTTGCTCCTGGCCTCTGGGCTTCCGGCGTCTGGCGGGGCAGGGCGATATCGCAATTCCGGGCAAAGCTCGGAATTTTCCCCTCCTCTCCGAAGAGGAGGTTCTGGCTCAGATCCAAACCGGCAACGTGATGTTTACCGGCACTGATGGTATGGGCAATCATGCCCGTATTCAGATCGTGGACGAGGCAAAGCGTAAGGAGCTGTTCGGCCTGGGCGACACCGAAGTTTCCACGCCTATCCTCTTGAATGAGGAAAGTGTTAAGGAACTGTTGGCTATTCGCTCCAAAGCCAAGTTCAACGAGCAGCTGGAAGCTATGGTGAAAACCGACGCCGAAAAGAGAATGCTTGTGGAGCTGGCGTTTAGTGTGGGCGCTGAGGACGCGGAGTCCTGGAAGGTGGACGCTCTGCGCAAGCTGGCTGAGACTGCCAAGGTCTAACCGATGAAAGGAAAAGGTGTGGATTATGGCGGACGAAAAGAAAACGACCTTTGCGGACGTTGAGCAAAAATTCCACTCCATGCCTTTGACTAAATATGAGATCCCGGAGGCATTGGAAGCAGAATGGCTATCCACAGCGGTAGCAGATTTTGAACTGAATTTGGGCTGTGACCTCGGGTATAACGAGGAGACACGCGAGTTTTCTGGCAAGTTGAAAAGTATTGCCGTTCGTACTCTCGCCCAGATGATGTATGTGTCTTACCTGCAAAGGGAACTGAGCAGGGTAATGGCGCTGAACGGGATCTATGGAAAGGATGTTCAGCTAACCGGCCAAGATGCGACCAAACGTGTAACAAAACAGGAACTTGACGACCAGATCGCCAAGGTTGAAGTTTTGCTTCATCGTCAGAAAGATCCTGCGTATGGATAAGGGGGTAGCAATATGTCAGAAGAATCCAAAAGCTGGTATCGAATGACACGCCCTCTTTTCAACAGCGGGTTTGAGGATGATGAGTTTTGGGCATACGGCCAAGATGGTTTTCAGGAAGTGCTCGATTCCTTTATCGGGTCTGATGTTTTGATCTACGATAAGGCGATTGGAACTGAGCCGCAGCAGGTAAGAGCTATTGTCCAACAGAAAACCAGCGATGTGTATAACAGCACAACGGTTAGACAGATTCTTTGCAATATCGGTATCTTGAGATGTGGGCAGTACGTGAAACACGACGGGGCGTTTTGGCTGGTGAGTTCGCTGCCGGATAACAACCGCATTTATGAAAAGGCGGTACTCTGGAAGTGCAAATACTCCATCCGATTCGTCTCCCCTTTGACAGGTGAGATTGTAGAATACCCCGTATATAGCACAAACAGCACACAGTATGGCACGGGTGAGGCGGGTAAAACGCAGATGACGGTTGGCGAAGACCAGCACCTGATTTATCTGCCGTACAATGAGGAAACGATTATGTTGGATACTCAGACCCGGTTCTTGATGGACAAGAACAAGGTCGATCCAACAGCCTATCGTATCACCAGAGTTGATCCGATCTCGTATGCAGTGGGCGACGAACGTGCAGAGGATGGCTTGATCCAATGGGCCGTACTGGAAGACCAATTCAATGCCGCTACCGATAACGCCGAGTTGATGGTGGCAGATTACTATACTTCTGTCCCCGGTGGGACGGAGGAAACCTTGGGAGCGAGCGTCCATATCACATTGACAGATCTGGACGGCGATTTCAAGATCGCGGGCGGAGAGACAAAGCAAATCCGTGTCCAAGTCTTGGATGAGAGCGGCGTTCCTATTGATCCACTCCAATATCGTTTGGAGTATGACTTTGCTGGTGCGGCCAGCATTGTCGATGAGATGAACGGCGTTATCACGCTGCGGGCGTCGGATGATCCCGTATTTGTGGGAACACAAATTGAGATCAAGGCAATCCACGACGCCTCCGGCAGTGAGGCCGTTATGAAAATCCAAATTGTGAACTGGTAAGGAGGTGATGAGGGTGCCGCATTTTGATTCGATGATTCAACAGAAGATCTTGCTGAAACGAAAGCTGCTGCAAAATCAGGCGGTGGTCAATTTGCTCTGTAACGTAGGGAACAACGTGGCGGAGTTTGAGGATTTCAAAACGGGTAGTAAAAGCCCTGCGGAACCCCTCATCAAAACCCACTTTTATGTCCCTGGTACACAAACAGATGACAAAAACTTTATCACAATGCGTAGTCGCGTGGTCTATACCGACTCGAATGTGATTAAGGAGACAGGGATTACTGTCTATATTATCTGTAACGAGCACCAGATTGACTTGCTGCAGGGTTCCAGAGCGGATCTGCTGGCAGATGAGGTGGATCGCATTTTGAACAACGGGGACAAGCCCCTGTTCGGACTGGGTGGGATCAAGCTCAGTACGGCGGATGAGGTTCAGTTCAACGAAGGATACTCCGGGTGGTCAATCCCGTACGTTACCCACGAGATGAATAGGGAGGCTGGTATCATTGATTGATCAGCTGAAATTGTTTCGTGGAGAGGGATACAAGATCAACGATAAAATCTTGATCAGGCAACCCACCTTGGAGGAAATCGTAGATTTTGGCGAACAGCGGTATTTCGGGCTGGTACGCACTATTTGTTCAACACCCGCTGATCGAAAAGTTGAAATCTGGGACAAACTTCATGTCTTCTGGGAGAAGATAGACGAATACGACCTTTTCATATCCCTTTTTCAGACGCTTCAAAAATCTGAGGTGTCTATCCTTTTTGGGGATATGGATTTCACGACCTTTAAGCTCGGTACACAAACAGGTCTCCCAGACCTTGTACTGAAGAATAAAGATCGAGTGGTGATCGACCGAGCTATTCATAAGCTCATGACTGATTATCTCCGTCAAATCCATAAGCTGAAAAAGAATGTGGATACGGGATTTAATGACGCCACGAGAAAAATTATGATTGAGGATGACAGGGATGAAATGGCACTGCAAATGCAGAAGCCTTTTCAATCATTACTGCTACCTCTTATCTCTTCTTTGACAAACTGCCCAGAATTTAAGTACCGATGGGATGACGTATGGACGTTGCCCATCGGTGTTTTTATGGACAGCGTAGAGCGTGTTCAGAAGCATAAGAGCTACAACTTCGTAATGCAAGGCATTTACAGCGGTTGTGTGGATATGAAGAAGCTCGACAAAAAGGAACTGCATTGGATGGGGGATCTGAAATGATCCCGAAAAAATACAGAAAGGACGATGAATACCATGTTTAACGCAACTCAATTTGTCATCGACAAGGTACGTCGGATCACTCAGATCAACCTGGCAACGGGTTTGGTGGACTTCACCGGTACGAGCGTGGAGAGTCCCCAGATCGAGTTCACCGGCGAGTCTACCGACAAGACTGACGCTCAGGGCGTCCTGCTCGCCCGTTTCGACACCGCTAAGGGTGTGAACTTCTCTGGTGAGCTGTCTCTGCTGAACCTGAACCTGATGGGCGCACAGCTCGGATCTGAGGTACAGGTGGCCGATAGCTCCAAGAAGGTCAAGGGTGCCGACTTTGCTATCCTCACCGTGACGGACGACAAGGGCACCAAGACCGCTATGCTGAAGCACGTGCCCACTTCTGCCCCCGCTGCCGTGTACACCATGAGCGAGGACAAGAACATCAGCGGCATGATCGAGGTCGGCGTTGATGAGGGTAACGCCAAGATCGAGGGCAAGGTTATCACTCTGCCCGCTTCCTTCGCCGGAACCACTGTTGGTGTGTTCTATGAGTACGAGACGGATTCTGCCGTCAAGCTGGTGGACAGCGCCGAGAGCTTTGCCGAGGCCGCGATGTATGTCGTGGACATTCTGGCTGCTGACGTGTGCAACCCGTCTGTCAAGCGTGCCGGTAAGATTGTCTTCCCCAAGGCCAAGATCGACAACAACTTCACGGTCAACCTGACCACGGAAGGTACGCACCCCTTCTCCTTCACTGCTCTGAAGGATTACTGCGCCGACGACGCGGAGCTGTGCTACATCCTCTTTGAGGAGTAAGGCGGTTTACCATGATTCGGAATTGCAAGGTGTGCGGCGCTTCGTACAAAACCTGCTATTCCTGTGAGAAAGAGCGGAGCTGGAGGCTTCATACTGACACCCCTGAGCACTACTACATTTGGACGGTGCTCATGGGGTATCAGGCTAACCACGATGCGAAACAGGCATATAGCGCTCTTCGGAAACGCGGCATCGACCTTCGTAATACGGCAGAATATACGCCGAGTGTGCAAGCACTGCTGGCGGAAATCTATGCTTTGGCGCACGAAAACAGTAGGGCAAAGAAAGCAGTAGTCGAAGCGGAGGAAACCAAGGCCGAAGAACAGGTGAATAACGAGGCTGAGTCGCAGCAGGAGTAATGGGAAGGAGGGCTTCGGCCCTCCTTTTCAGACTCATAAAGAAAGGTGGTGAGACGGGTGAAAATCTTGGCCGTTGACCAAGCCAGACACGGCGCATGGGCGGTTTATGACTATGAGGGAAAGAAACTGCTGGACTATGGGACGTGGGGCTTTGATAGCAAGAACTATACATTCGAGCAGGCAATTTTGCACATTGAGGCTTTGCTTAGTGAGGTGATCCGAACGCACGACATTGATGCGGTGTTTTTGGAGGACATTCAGCTTAGAAAGAATGTTCAATCTTTCAAAAAACTGGCTCAACTACAGGGCGTACTCGTGAATATGTGTGAAAAAACGAATATTTTGTACAATTTGGTAGCACCCACACAATGGCAAAATTACTGCAAAGCAAGAGGTAGGACGACAAAGGAGATCAAGTCAAAGATCACATCTGTCGAACCTACGGGCAAAAAGACATCAAAAATCCTATCGCTGCAAGCTGCAAGGGATATTTATGGAATCGTTACTGAAAACGACAACTTGGCGGACGCCACGATGATTGGGCATTACGTCGTAAACAATATCAAAATCGGAAGCGAGGACGACTTCAATGAAAAAGAACGAGATGACCAAGAAGCTCATGGAGGAGTTTAACGAGGATTTTATCGACGTGGGGGGGGGTATTAGACACCACGTTGCCTGATCCCACTATGGTGGAATATTATCGCCGGTTGAAAAAGCGCGAGATTCTTTGGAATGACGATATCAGCGACGCCACTATTGATATCGCTTTGTATATCAAAAAGTGGAACGCCGAGGATAAGGGAATTGCGCCGGAAGAGCGTAAGCCCATCAAAATCTTCATCAATTCGGATGGTGGCAGCGTGGACACGGTGCTCCACATCATCGACATGATCCACCTGTCCAAGACACCGATTTACACGATCGGTATGGGCCGAGTGTACAGCGCTGGCGGACTTCTGCTGATGGCCGGCCATAAGCGCTATGTCTTTCCTCATACCAGTTGTCTCATTCATGATGGATCTTCCGGTGCGATCGGAAGTATCGGCAAAATGTTGGACAACTTGGAGTTTACCAAGGAATTGGAAAAACGCATGAAGGAGTACATCTTGTCCAGCACCCGAATCACGGAGGAAGTCTACGACCAGAACTATCGCCGTGATTGGTTCTTGTTCAGTGAAGAAATGATCGTGTTGGGTATTGCCGACGAGATCGTAACTGACATTGATACCATTCTTTGATAGGAGTGAAGAAGATATGGCAAAGAAAAATACCAGCATGGAAATCTATGATGTCCCCGCTACCCTGCAGGAGCATCCTTTTTATGGACTGAGACTGGATGAATACCAGAAAGTTTTTCGGGATGCTATTTGGGACACGGAGAAGCTGATTGTGTTTTGCAATGCTAAAGCTGGTACCGGCAAGACACTGATTGCTACAGCCACAGCCAATTTGCTTTATCAATACGGACGGTGTAATGGCATCGTCTATATTGCCTCTCCTACTCAGGAGCAGAAGCAGGGATATTTGAAGGGCACGATCGAGGAAAAATCCGAGCCGTATTTTGAGCCATTTTATGAAGCATTGGAAAAAATCGGTGTAAATCGCAATACTGCATTTTACGATGGTGCAGTCAACGAGAAGTATCAAACCGCATATATCCAGTGCGCTACGCACACGTTTCTGCGTGGTACCAACTTTGAGAACAAAGTGGTAATCATCGACGAGGCGCAGAACTATTACTTTGACGAGTTGAAGAAGGTTCTGACTCGTTTACATGACAGTTGCAAAATCATCGTAATCGGTCATGAGGGACAGAATGATTTGTTCGATCACCCGGAGCGCTCCGGTTTTGTCCCCTATCTGAACTGGTTTGCAGGTGATGATCGGACGGCGGTGTGCCGACTGGTAGAAAATCATCGCGGCTGGATCAGCCAACACGCCGACGAACTGACGTTCCGTGCGGCAATGAATCTTGTGGAGGATCAATAAAATGAAGAAAATCGCTGTAAATACGGTGAAAGCCTTTCTGAAAGAGAACAAGAAGGAAGATACTTACACCCAGGCGTTTACTGTGGGGGACAGCTCTTTTGAGGTGTCCTTCCATACAGCTCTGACTATCGCAGAGAAGAGCACCTTTCTGAATCGTGTGGTCTCTGGATGTTTCGATGCGACGGGCAAGTTCCGCCCTGAGTATGTCTCGCCTATGCTGCGAGCTACTATTCTCCAGATGTGTACCAATATCCCGGCCATGACGCTCAAAAACGAGACAGATGAAGTGGGTGTTCCCGCTCTGGATGTGGATGCCATGAATGAGCTGTATCTGGCTATGGACTTGGATCACGTCCAGAACGCCGGATATCAGGATATGCTGAATGAGATGGTTCCCCTGTGCGGGCAGGCTATCGACTGGAAAAAGAGCAGTATTCTTGCCGATCATGGTACGGATACAGCTCTCCGCGATCTGCTGGAGGGATTGGCCGATAAGGTGAAGGATATCGACACGGAGTTGCTCATGCAGTATGCCGGTATCCTTTCCGAAGGTACCAAAGGACTGGGTGAAGGTGGAATCCTGCAAGGTCTGCTGAACTCAAGAAAGGCGTAAGCAACAAAGAAAATTATTGAGTGGGAGGTGGCGGCATGAACATTCGGGAAGCGCTTGAAAAGGCAAACAAGCAGCTTATGGCAAAAATCGACGACGCAATGACAAAAGAAGTCTTTGAGGAAGTCCAGGATGAAGAAGCTGCCACCATCTACTCTGAGGTGTACAAGGTCTATACCCCTCGGATGTACCGTCGCCGTGGAGAATACGGCGGATTGGGAGATCCCTACAACATTGAAATCCGAGGCGGAGCAGCAAAGGGCGGCGTGATGGTCGTGGTCAATATGACTGAACCGAATCCGGGTGGCTGTATGAACGACGATCAGGTAACGACTGGTAAAAATCTACCTGAGCTGGTGGAATTTGGAGACGGTTATAAATTCTATCACTATGATTTTCCCAGCCGTAGGCGCTATATGGAGCCTCGTCCTTTTACTGCAAAAACCATTGAGCACCTGAAAGAAAGCCGCGCTCATGTAAATGCTTTGAAAGCTGGACTGAGACGACAGGGGATCGATGTGAAATGAAATTTAACAGAAAAAGGTGGTGAGAGATGTGGACGAAGATCTGAAAATTGTATTGACCAGTGAGCTGGAGGCTGATGAAGAGGCTTCCGCACAACGTATTTCTGCGCAACTTCCCAACATTGCAAAGCTGATCAATTCCAAAAGCAGCATCAAGGTTGGTGTAACTCTGGACGAAGCTGGTATTCAGTCTCAAACTCAGCGGATTACTCAGCAAATCGCCAGAGCAACAAAATCCCAAAGCGTTGGTGTTTCTTTGAGCTTGGATCAAAGCTCTGTCAACAAGATTAAGACTGAGCTTAATAATTTGAAGGTCAGCCCCGACATCTCTCGTGCCATGACTGATCAACTGGATCAAATGGGTATCCAGATTGACCGAATCACTGGCCGCTGGGAAGCGGTGAACGGCGAAGAGGAACGTATGCTGAATCTGACCATTCAGGGTACGGATCAGATGCAGAGAACCGTCACGTATCTGCAAACCTATAATGCGGAGACAGGCGAAATCAATACCCATTTGACCAATGTGACTGCAAATCTGGAGCGTCAGCGCAGAGAGCAGGAGCAGGTAGCGGCTCAGGCCAAGAAGGACAATGAATCAAGGGTTTCATACTTGAATCGCCAAAAGGCTCTTTTGGCTGATATTCAAGCCGCTTATGTCGGTCAAACTTCTGTAAAGCCGATTACGGATAGCGCTCATTTGACAGCGCTGAATGATACTTACGCCGCAGTCAATGCCCGGATTGAGACCATGATTGCCGCCGAAGGGCGGCTGGATAATGTTCAACGCTCTAATCTGGAAGCTCAGATTTCCGGCTTGCAGCGTTTGGTCAAAGAGTACCAGAACGCCGAGTATGTAGCAACTAAGCTGAGAACAAAGGACATCGGTTCTATCAAGGCCGATCAGCTTTCCGGGCTGGAAGCCTTGGAGAAACGACTGGAATCTGCCGGAACACTGACCGACACGTTCAAGAGTAAGATCGACGGATTGAAGAAAACTTTGCAAGGCGTCGGCACCAAAGATCAGTTGGTAGCTTTCCTCAACAGTTTTGACCAGCTGAACAATGATGTGGCTGTCTTCCAGGAGCGGCTGCGTGGTGCGAACAAGATCTATACTCAGTTGATCTCTCTGGACAAGCAGATTACCTCTGTTCAGTCTTCTATGACAAAGCTGAATACCAGCGACGACAAAAACAAGTTGCTGGCTTTGCAAGGTCAACTGTCTGTGCTGAATAATCAGCGGGCGGCTCTGGAGGCACAGCTGGTTCCCTATGCTGATATTATTCAATATGCGAAGCAGGCGACGGCTCTTGAACAGAGCCGTCTTTTGAATGGTACCCAACTGGTTTATACCCAGATGGAGCTGGCTGACAAAGCGCGAGATTACGATGTCGCAATGCAGAGTATCCCGTCTACCATTGCTGATTTGCAAACGAAGTTTAGCCAGGTGGTGGCCCCCACAGAAAATCTCGTGCAGAATATGAGACTGCTCCGGGAGACAGCGGCACAGTATGGCGCTGATATGGGGGATAGGGAGAAGGTTACGACATATGAGCGGCTGCAATCTCTGATTGGTGCTTGCAGTAAGGAAATGTCTGAACTTCTCCGCGTCCAGCGTGGTGATGTCAACGACTTCAAGTTTACTCAAAACTTGGAGAAAGCAAAGGCGGATTTGGAAACAGTTGGAAGAACGTGGAGTGCATTGAAGCAAGATCCCGGTCTTAATGCGCAATTCCAACAGCTGAGTGAAAACCTCAAGCGCGTTGACAATCAGATGGATTTGAGAAAATGGACGGCGCAATTTAGCACGTTCAAATCTGAGGTCAAAGCTGCTGGAAAGAATATGCAGTCTTTGGGCGACATTTTGAAGAACAACGTAGGTAAGGTACTCCAGTGGGTATCTGCTACTACGCTTCTCTTCCGTGCGTTCCGGCTGCTGAGATCTGCACTTACTACGATCGTTGATCTGGATACGGCCATGATTGACCTGCAAAAAGTCACGACCGCGACCAGAGAGGAGTATGACCGTTTCTATCATAGTGCCAATGGCACAGCCAAAGCGCTGGGTGTAACCACTGAGGAAGTTATTTCTCAGACGGCGGAATGGGCACGACTGGGCTATGCTATGCAAGATGCCGCAAAGCTGGCAGAAAACTCTGCTATCTTTGAAGCTATTTCTCCCGACATGGATATTACCCAGGCGACAGACGGCTTGGTAAGTATCATCAAGGCTTACGACCTCGATGTTGAAGACTCTTTGGATGGTATTATCTCCAAGGTCAACGAAGTGGGTAATAAGTTCGCCGTGTCCAACGGTGATATTGTGGAGGCTATGACCCGTAGCTCTGCTGCTATGGCTGCTGCAAACAATACATTTGAGGAAACGGTAGCTCTGGCGACCGCCGCTATCGAAATCACAAGAGACGCGGCGACGGTTGGTAACGGTCTGAAAACCTTGTCAATGCGTATCCGTGGCTATGATGAGGAGACGGAGGAATACTCCGCAGACGTGTCCGAATTGACCGGTACGATTGCCGATCTCACTAAGGTCGCAAGCAATAATAACCGGGGTATCAGTTTGTTTGAGGCGGACGATCCCGAGACTTATCGTTCTACCTATGACATTCTGTCCGATATTGCGGATATCTGGGATGAGCTGACCGATAAGAATAGAGCTAACCTTTTGGAGGCTCTGTTTGGTAAACGGCAGGCTCAGATTGGTGCCGCGATTTTGTCCAACTTTGATCAGGCGCGTAGTGCCATCGTAAAGATGGAAGAGAGCGCCGGCAGCGCAGGACGCGAGATGGACAAGATTACGCAATCGTTGGATTATAAGCTGAATGCACTGAAAGAAACATGGGTTGGTGTGGCTCAGAACCTGTTCCAGACCGACGGTATGAAGCTCGTTGTTGATGCTTTGAACCTTGTTTCCAACGGGATTGACCAGCTGACGGAGAAGCTGGGATTGTTTGGTACAATCGGTCTTGTTGGTGCGATTGCGTTGATTTATAAATTCCGTGCCGAAATGAATATGCTCCAGAGCACTGTCCTTCCGGTGACAGAGGCTATTAGAGCGTCTGGCGTGGTTATGGACGGTAGCGCCACAAGTGTACAGTATTATGCTACTAAGCTGATGGAACTTGATAAGTTTCAGCGTGCGGCGGCAATGAGCGCACTTGGGCTGACTGCGGAGCAGAAGAAGCAGGTCATGACAATGACCAGTCTAATTACTTCTGCACAAAGATATACGATCCAAGAGTTGGCGGAAAAGGCTGCTACGGATAAAACGACTGCTGCTACGCTTGCCAAGAATATGGCGAAAGCTACCGAGAAGCGGACGACCGAGCAGATTACCGTCGCAATGATGACCGAAATCCTAAACTCCAAGAAATTGACTGCTGCTCAGAAGGAAGCAATCGTTGCTGCTCTGCAACAGACCGCAGCGAATGAGAAGCAGGCATTTTCTTTGAAGGTTCTCGGTGCCAACGCCAAGGCCGCATTTGCGGCGATGGCGATTAACCCCATGACATGGATTACCCTGGCAGTTACTGCCGTCATGGGTTTGGTTCAGGTATGGCAAAGCGTAAAGCAACGGGCAGAAGAAGCTCGTCAGTCTATGACTGAGGCTGCGGAGGCCGCTAATGATCAGCGTAATTCGCTTGCCGATCTGATTGCAGAGTATAAAGAGCTGGCAACTGCCGGCGACTTCGACTCTTCTGCCAGAGAGACGGCGAAGCGTATCCAGAAAGATATTACGGATCTGGTTGGGGCGCAGGCTGATAATCTTGATCTGGTTAATGGCAAGCTGGATGACGAGATCAAGAAGCTCGACAACATTAAACTGCAAGCAGCGTATGACGCCAGAGATACTTTGGATACCAAGTACCGTGACGCAATGTCACGATATAACCAAGGTATCAACGCTGAAGGTTCTGGAACGAATTTCCTTGGCGTTGTTACTGACGCAGGTGGCATTGACCAGATTTTGCGAAAGATCGGTTATGTTAATGATGCGTGGGAAAATGTCAACGGGCAAATCAGTATTAGCTATGCACTGGCAGGAAAGAACGCAGAAGAAGTCCTGGCAATGTACAAAGAACTCCAGCACGTACTTTTGAGTGACGATAGCTGGCAAAGCATGGCTGATAGCTGGCTTGGGGACTCATCCCAAGATGTCCTCAACAACGTTCAGCGGCAGATTGAGTTTTATCAGGGACTCGTAGACGATTATAACTCCGCTCAAGAGAACTTCCTCAAAAATGAGGCGGTCATTGACCTTGGAGAGACGCTGAAAACTACTGATATCAATACTCAGGATGCTTTCGACGGATATATCCAGGGGATCAAGGATAGCACGGAGTATTCTGAGGCATATAAGAAGATCCTTTTGGAGCTTGCCAACGATACCTTCCCGGAGTTCAGCGGAGCAATGCAACAGGCCACAAACAACGGTGGCACTTCTGTATATATCGCACAGCTGGAAAAACTGACCGATGTTATTTCGGGGTTGCAGTCTTCGTATGATGCTTTGGCGTCTGCCGAAAGTGATATGGCCGGTGGCGGCGGATTGTCTGCTGAAACTATTGAGTCTCTTGCCGGCGCTGAGGAAAAATATCTGGACTACCTCTACGAGGAGAACGGCGTCGTAAAGCTCAACACAGCGGCATGGAAAGAAAACGCTAATGCTAAAATGCAGGGCGAGATGGACGAGATCCAAAAGGAGATCGACTCGCTTCAAGAGCGTAACGCCACCCTGCAAGAGAGCATTAAGTATTACGAGGAGCAGCGTAACCTTGGCAATGATGGTGGTCTGTGGTCGGGCATGATCGGCAATGCCACAGAGGAAATCAAGAAAAACAACGAGGCGATTGCTGAAAACCAGGGCAAGTTGGCGATCTACAGCAGTTTGTACGGTTCAATCACCGGTGATCTGGACGCATATACTTCTGCCTTGCAAAACTTCTCGAATGTTGCAACTACCATTGATACTATCTCTGATTCTTTCCAGACGCTTGCAGATTTGCAGGCTGAGGTAGCCAACGGGTTTACCATGTCATTGGATAAGGCTTTGGAGTTCGCCAAGGTCTATCCTGAGATCATGAACAATGCCCAAGTAGCGGCTGATGGTCAGATTATCCTTAACGAGGGCGTAGTAAACTCTTTCATTCAAGGCAAAAAGGCTGAATTGGATGCTCAGATTGATGGGCAAATTGCCCAGCTGGAAGCTGAAAAGGCAGTCTTGCAGGCCAAGATGGAAGCAGCTCAGACGCAGCTTGACCTTGCCAAAGCGGTTGCTGAGGGTGAGGGAGATATCTCAAAAGAGCTGGCGGAGTATCGGATCAATGCTGGTAACGCTGTTGCTCAGGCTCTGATTGATGCTGGCGTTGATGAGGCGACTGCGTTTAAGCTGGCGGCGGCTGCTATGGCTCAAAATGCGGAAGAGTTCAACCGGGTAGCGGCTGAGGTCTGCACGGATGTAAATGGCAACTTTAATCAAGCTGCCTATGATCTGGCGCAGACGATGTACAACAACCTGACCAGCGTAAAGACGGATCTTGCTTCTGTCGCAAAGCAGGCACACCAGACAGCTAAGGCTATTGCTGGTGTTGCAAGCGGTACAGTAGCTGGATCGGCTGACGTACAAGGTGGGTCTGGTGGTGGTACTGGCGGTAGTGGCATTAAGCTCAACCTGACAAGCGGTAGCTTTAAGGGGACAGAATATTCCTACACCGCTAAGGAAAGCAATCTGGAGGACTTTATTTCCCAGATTGAACTGGATGTTTCCAAGTACCAAGACGCGATCAGCCAGATTGATGGACAAATCGCGGCTTTGCAGGCGTTGAAAAATGCGCCTTTGAAGAGTTTCAAGAGCGATACGAAGTCGGGTAGCAGCTCAAAGAAAGATGTCGAAGAGTATGTCGCTACCATTGACGACTATCGAGAGGCGGTTGAACGGCTGCGCAAGACACAAGAGGCCAGAGCGGAGCTTGAAACCAAAATTGATAACTCTGACGATTTGAGAGAGAAAATCCTTTTGGAGCGTCAGTTGATTGGTGCCTATCAGCGTGAGCAAGAGGCGCTGCAAAATATGAATGACCAAAGGGAAAGCACGATCTCTTCCGGCGTTAAGGCGCTGCGAGATCTGGGGTTCGAGGTACAGTATAACGCCGATACCAATGAACTTTGGATCGCAAACATGGAGCACCTGAATGAGCTGGTGGCCGATAGTAAGGGTGGATACGACACTCTGCAGGAGGCCACAAATGGTTTGAGGAAGGAAACTGAGGATCTTATCAATTCTCTGACGGACTTGAACGAGGAAAATCGTGACGGTTCGGAAAGTTGGAAAGAACTTGGACAGGATATCAAGGAAGCCCGTAAGCAGATTATGGAGCTTCTGGATGGTATCGTTGAAGAGGCTTCCGACGCGGTTGATACTATCCAAAATGTTTATGACACACTCCATGACGCGGCGGACGAGTATGCCCAGAGCGGGTTCATTACCGTAGATACTTTGCAGAGTATTATCGGGCTTGGGCAGAAGTACGTAGCGTACCTGATTGATGAGAATGGGCAGCTTGTCATCAACGAAGAGCGCATCCAAGCGGTTATTGCCGCACGGACGCAGCAGATGGCGATTGAGAGTTCTTTGGCCTATGTAGAAGCGCTTCGTATGGCAAAGTCTGAGGGCGATATCGCAACTCTGAATAATTTGCTGTATGCAACCGAACAGGCTACTAACGCAACTTGGGGATTGGTCTATGCAAATCTGGCTTTGGCTGGACTGGACGAAGATCAGTACCAAGCGGCGTTGCGGAATATCAATGCAATTCGGGCTATGGCGGACAGCGCCGTACAGAGCATTGGTAAAACCGTGGGTGGCGTGACGGACGAGTTAGAGGAGATGCAGAACGGATTGAACGACATCCTCGATTATGTAATGGATATGCTGAAACAGCGTATCCAAGATCAGATCGACGGATTGGAGGACATGAAGGATGCGTACTCTGAAATTATCGACCTGAAGAAGCAGTCATTGGAGGCCAGCAAAGACGAGGCAGATCACCAGAAGACCATGGCATCTAAAATGCGTGAGATTGCGAAGCTGCAAGCTCGTATTGATATGCTTTCTCTGGATGACAGCCGCGAAGCTCAGGCTGAAAAAGCGGCGTTGCTTAAAGAACTGAGTGAGCTTCAGTCTGATTTGGCCGACGAACAGGCGGACAGAACACTGGAGGCTCAGGAGGACGCTCTGGATAAGATGGAAGAGTCCTATCATGACGAGAAGGATAAGGAAATTGGGATTCTGGAAGACAGTATCTCTTCTCATCAGAAGCTCTATGATATGGCAATCTCTTATATCGAGTCTCACTGGGATACGCTGTATAGCGAGCTGATCAGTTGGAACACGCAGTATGGTGATGTGCTGAACAGTGATATTACGAATGCTTGGGATAACTGCTTGGCTGCTGCACAACGGTATGGAAGTTACGTGTCTGCTCTGGGAAGTATCGGAGGAGACATCAAGGCCACGCAGTCCAGCGGAACAAATTTCCAAGTTGGGAATGCTACCTACGACAATAGCTCCAGCGGCGAAGATATGATCCATGCGATCATCAAAGAAATGTATGCAAACAGCAAGCAGCACGCTTATGAAGATGCTGCCGGCAAGCTCTATCTGAACCGGCGCAATCTTGAGCTTGGCGCACAGCTGGCACAGTATGGCATTACTGCGGTGCGCGGCAGTGATGGTGTTTGGTACGTAGATCGCGTGGGTGGGCAACTGCTGTACGATAAGTACAGAAAGTACACCTATCATGAGGGTGGCATTGTCGGCGGAGGAGATATCAAGTCCAACGAACAACTCTCTCTGCTGAAAACCAAGGAGTGGGTATTGAGCGAACAGATGGTGGACAATCTGACCACACAGATGGATCGTATCAATATGCTCTCTGACGCAATGAGTGATCTGCCGGATTATGCTGGCAAGTCTACTTTGTCTGATGTGATGAAGCAGGTAGGCGGCAGTAAGACGGTAAATAATATCACCAACAACAGCAGACCCATTGAAGTGCAGATTGGCGATACGATCATTCATGGTGCCGACCAGTCTACGGTTGATAAGCATATCAAGGTTACACGCGATATGGTCAATCAGATTGGACGGCTCATTGGAATCGGGAGATAAGATTGGGACGCCCAATTTCGGGCGTCCCTTTCATATAGCAAGGAAGGGAAGACAATGTTCAAAAGCTATGAATTTACCTATGCTGGTATGCCCGCTTCCATGTTTGGTATGTACATTGCGGATATGTCCAGCAATAAACATAGTGCCAATAGTTTTGGCAATAAAGCAAATCTGGTGGAGACGCGGCTGGCAAATCGTGTTGCGCCGATCCACTATGGTGTGCGATATAACGATAGTCCGTTGAGCTTTACGTTGATTTTCGGAGCAGATCATAAGTTGGATCGCTATGAAATGCAGGCGGTTTCAAAATGGCTGACAGGGTATCAGGAGTACCAATGGCTCAGTATTGATCAGCCGGATATGGAGCATATTCAATTCCGGTGTCTTGTTCAGGAACTGACGCCTATTCATCTCAGCTGGGTGCCTATGGCGTTTGAAGCTAAAATCATCTGCGACTGCCCATATGGATATAGTTATCCATTTGCGAAGACCTATCAAATCAGCGGGGGAACAGCGGTGCGGTTTTACAACGACAGTACCTGCATGGAAAAGTTGCGCCCAGAAATGTTGGTCACTCTTGCTGCCGGCTGTACCAGTTTTGCAGTAAAGAACAAGACGACCGGAGCAGAAATGCGGTTTGATAATTTGCCGGGAAGCAGTTTGTCTATCCGCGTTGACAATGAGAACCAGGTAGTTACCGAGGAAGTTTCTGGCTACGATCTTTATGAACACTTCAATTTTGTGTTTTTGGAGTTGGAACCCGGAGACAATGAATTGGTATTCACTGGAACTGGGAGTGTAACGATCAGCGGTCGATATCTTTATAACGTCGGAGCATAAGAAAGGAGGCCAGAGGTGTATCTGGATTATTCTAAATTGGAAGCCAGCCAGATTAAGCAGCCCACTTTGCGGTTGCAGACTCTGGCCGGTAAAGAGCTTGGGGTTATCCCTTGGGTCAGCAACCTTAATTTTGAATTGAACTATGCGGATGTAAGCCGCGTTGAGTTCGATGTCCCTCGGCATTCCGATGGGAAAATCAATCCGGTTTATCATTTGCTGACCAGCTACAAAATGCTGTTTACCGAACAGCTTGGTATCTACATTCTTCAGAGGCCGGCTACATCAGGTGACGGTGTATCTGAGGTAAAGCATATTACCGGATACTCTATTGAGCAGCTTTTTGAGAAAAAGAAACTCTATTTGGAAGAAGGAACGTATAACTTCTGGAATCCTGTTCAGCCGGAGGATACTATTCTGGGCCGTATTCTGGAATTGGATACGACATGGAATATTGGGTATGTTGACCCCAAGCTGATTGGATGTTATCGCACCTTTGACGAGTACGATAGCGACGCCTTGAGTTTTTGCTATGGCAGTGCTATGGAGAAGTATAACTGCACGATTGTGTTTGACGTGTACGCCAGGACAATTAGTGCTTACGACGCGGGCAAAAGCCGTGGAACCGTACCTATCTATCTGAGTTATCAGAATTTGGTGGACGCGGTTGATCTGGAAGAGCTTACCGATGATATGGTGACAAAGCTCCATCTGTACGGATCGGACGACCTGAGTATTCGGGATGTAAACCCGATCGGCACAGACTACATGGTAAACCTGTCATACTTCATTTCCAACGGCGATTTTGATGTGATCGCCGAGGGCAGCACAGTTACTTTGGCCGAGCGTGTCAAGAGCTGGAATGCTGCAATTAAAAGCAACCAAACTCACTACACCAATCTGGTAGCAGCACGGGCATCCAGAACCGCCCAAAGGCTGGCGGAGGAAGCGACACTCGCTTCGCTGAAAGGCGATTTGGAAGTCCTGACTACACAACAAAGCGTAATTATCCAGGCAATGGCTCTGGAATCCACTGCCGCTGGAAAGACAAGTCAACAGCAACAGCTGACAGAGATCAATGAGAAAATCTCTGCAAAGAACTCTGAGATTGAGGCGCAAGAAACAGTGATTGCGAATTTGCAGGCAGAGATTGATCGGTATACCACTGATATTCAGGGTATTGTAGAGCAGCTGTCTATTTCCAAGTATTTCACAAAAGCCGAACAAAAAATCCTCAACCACTATTTGATTGAGGGCGAAGCGGCAGAAGAAACTTTCGTTGCGACCGATGTAGATACATCGGCTTCTGGTGCCATCTCCACATTGCAGGGGGAGGTTACATTGACCGGGGCTGATATTGCACAGGCAAGTCTTAACGGTAAAAGTATGTATGCTATTGCGGGCGGCGTTTTGAAAATTGCCAGCGCAAAGCTGACGGCAGACATTGTGCGTGGTACTTTGGAGGTTAACCCAAGTACAAACGAATATGTACTGACGGTGTACATGGGATCTACGACGTTTGATGAGCATAGCTTCCCGAGCGGACTTGTTACTGCATCTGGCATACTTTCTCAGTTCAGCAGTGATATTTCTCCTGTTTCTCAGGATGGGGTAACGGAGAACAAAGGCACCCAGATTTCTTTTGAGGCGGGCACATCCAAGCTGTTTTTCACAGTAAATGTGAACGAGTATCAAAAATATTCTGTGGCGCAAGAGCTGTACGCATTTGGCGAAGAGCTTTTGGATGAATGGGCATGGCCTGTTTACGAGTTTTCCATTGATACGGCTAATTTCTTGTTCCAGAAAGAATTTGAGCCGTTTAAGAATAAATTGGAGTTCGGCAAGAGCATTTATCTGAACGTCGGTGATGGTGGTGTGATCGAGCCGAAGCTGATCGGGGTAGCTCTGGACTTTGAGAACCCCGAGAAGTTGACATTGACCTTTTCTAATCGTTTCCAAAAACGTGACGTAGTTGCGAATTGGCTGAGTGAGGTCAATAAGGTCAGTGCGTCCAGCCGCAGTTTTGATACCAGCAAATACCTCTACAACAGAACTGCGAATAAGACTACTCAGGTTTCGCAGTTTATGGAGAACGCCTTGAATGCGGCAGTAAACACCATTATTGGCGCAAGTAATCAGAGCGTTGTGATCAATGGTGCGGGTATCCAAGTGGGCGGTGACAGTAAGTATCAACTGCGTATCGTGGACAACATGATTGCCATAACTGATGATGGTTGGAAGACTGCTAAACTGGGTATCGGTCGGTTTTACTCCGATGCGAAAACAGGTCTCAAAGATGATAAGGGTAACGATATCCTGATTGGAGAGACATGGGGTATCAATACAGAACTGCTTGCGGGTAGTCTCATTATTGGTAACAACCTCGTCTTGGAGAACGCCAACGATAACGGCGTAATGCAATTCAAGGTGGACGCCACCGGAGCGTGGTTGTATAACGCCTCGTACATTATGCAGCATGACGACGGTGGCCTGATGATCTTCGATCCGAAGTATGGTATCGTGGCCGGCAATAAGCTCCTGTTCAATACTAACGGTACAACCGTGACCCCGGAGTTTATTGACGATTGGGGCGATATCAAGTTCGATGCGGACGGTATGCCTGAGAACGCAAACTTCTATCTGGATCTTCGAGACGGCAGCGCTTATTTCAGAGGAAGAATCAAGGCCGACTCCGGTTCGATTGGCGGGTGGGAACTGGCCGAGAATGAGCTTCATTGTGGATCAAACTCTACTTTTGTTGCCCTCAACTCTTCCAAGGATACCAATTCGCTGTATGCGATTTGGGCGGGTGCTACAAAACCTGAGAATGCAAAATTCTGGGTAAAGCGAGACGGCACACTGCACGCAAGAGATGGCGAGTTTAGCGGTACGCTCTCTGCCTCAAGACTGAGCGGAAATCTGACCGCCGATCCACAATCTGGTGGATGGCTGAAAGGCTGCGGTATTGATGTAAACAACGGTGCGTTCTATGTCGATCCGTCCGGCAATGTCACTATGAAGGGCAGCATCAATATGGCGGACGGCAGCATTACTTGGGGCAGCGGCAACAGCCCGTGCTTGGTGTTGTATTGCAGTATTGCCGCCTCACCTCCTACCGGGTCATACAACTCGTATCCGTCCAGGGGAAGTACCAGTTGGCACAAGTCTATCAATGACGGAGATCTCTATGCTTCTTATACCTACGATGGCGGAGTGACCTGGACTTCGGCGATTAAGATTCGCGGTGAAGACGGCCAGAATGGTAAAGACGGCCAGGATGGTATGGACGGAAGCGATGCGACCGTCAATGAGCGAAACGTTTTTAATGTTTTGACAAATGGCGGTACAAAGTTTGGCGTTTTTAGTGATTCTTCGACGCGCAAGCTGTATATCAATGCAAACTATATTCGTGCAGGTCAGATTGACGCCGATTTGATCACTCTTGGCAGTGATTATGGTGGATTCTGTTGCGCGAGGGGCAGCGACGGCGTGAGTTTTACTTACGGTGCTAAAATGTACGGAAGTGATGATGAATACTACTTTATTGCGACCAACAAAGGTGTGCGTATGCAGGCACCGGATCATGGTTTTACCATTACAAACAATGGTTTGTTTGCTGATGAAGAGATCTCGGTCGGATCTGATAGGAGATTGAAGCAAGCGATCGAGTACAGAATGGACAAGTACGAGAATTTCTTTATGAAGCTGAAACCTGCTCAGTATCAGCTAAAAGCTGGAAAGTCTAAGAGACTTCATACTGGATTTATCGCGCAGGACGTTGAGCGTGCATTGTTGGAAAGTGGTTTGACGACGAATGACTTTGCCGGCCTGACAATTACTCCTGTCCAAGAAGTCAATCCCAAAGACGGTATTGATGACGTTTTCTATCGTCTGCGGTATGGGGAGTTTATCTCTTTGAATACCTACATGATTCAAACGCTTTACCGTCGCATCTCCGAACTGGAAGAAAAAATCAAGTCTTTGTAAGGAGGACTATATGAAGGATCAAGTTATGCAGCAACTGGGATTCGTGCTGAATGCGTTGAACAATGTCTATGTAAAAGGCAAGGCGAATTTGGCAAATCTGAGTGGTAGTATCGCCATTCTCGAAGAGGTTGCCGACGTTTTGAACAATGCGGAAATTGTTGAAGCTACTTCAAAATCCGCTGAAAAATAATATTTGAAAGGGCGGTGATAGGTATGAATTGTGATTACAGCCCTTACTCACTTCCTACCATCGACTTTGTGGGAGGATCAACGCAGGAACTTGTGTTCCACACGTTCTTTTCACAAAACAAAAAGCCGTTTGATCTATCCTCCTGTACGGCCAGTTTTGCGTTGATCAATTTTGTCAACAAAAACGGATCACCGCTTATTGCCAAACCGATGGAGGTTAGTAAGAGTGAGGACGGCGACGGAACTGTAACAAATGTTCTGCGTGTGGTGTTGCTGCCAGAGGAAACGGTAGATCTGGTCGGTAAGTTTATCTATCAGATTACTATTCAGGATATCTCAGGGGAAATTGAGATCCCGGATCAGGGTATTATTCGCATTGCGAACAATATCAACAAAAGTTTCCCTCATTAAGCAACAAAGAAAATCATTGAGAAAGGATGAGGACGATGAATACGACCTATTTTCTGAATTTGGTGTCAGGCAACGTGTTTGGCTCCAAGAAAACCCCGGCTTTGCCTGAGAAATATTATCTGGGTCTGAGTAGCGCCGCGCCTGCTCTGGATGGCAGTGGCGTTGTTGAGCCTGGTGAGGGCGCCGGCTATGCTCGTGTAGAGCTGACTTCTTTGAGCGCCCCTGTTAATGGCGTCGTGACCAACAATGCTGCGATTGATTTTGCGGAGAGCACTTCCGAGTGGGGCACTATGACCCACTTTGTTGTTTACGATGCTCTGACTGGTGGCAACCTGCTGATGTACGGCGAGCTGTCTGCAAGTCGTCGTGTTGAGGCTGCGACCATCATGACCATCAAGCTGGGTTCTCTGAACCTGTCTGTGGTGAACCCGACGGCATAAGGAGCGATAGGAGATGAAGGAGTACGATATTTTCCTGAAACAGCGTTTGACTGAAGGTTCAATCATCGTTTACTCCCTCCCATTTCGTGATGGCGTATCAGCTGTAAACAGAGTAGTTTTGCGGGCGATGCTGTCATATTTCAGCCTGCAAAAGAAAATTGCAGTGGCAAATCAATCTGCTCTGTTGTCGGAGATCGACGAGATGCTGGCTACGGTCAGTGAGAAAATCGGTGATCAAGTTTGTCTGGAAGCGAGCGCCGCACTTACTATCAAGTATCGAAACGAACTGGAGCAGGCAGCGATGAGGCTGGATATCCCAGCTTTCACGCTGTTTGCCCAGAGTTTCTTTGCCTTGGAAAGTCAAATCGGTATCAAAGTTAGCCAGCCGATTGCTTATGCTAAGAGTTCCCTTGGCGATGCGCAGAGTGCAATGGCGATTGTAGCAAAAAGTCTTGCGGAACAAAAGCAAGTCTTTGACACTATTCAAAATCAGACTGTTTTTGGTGCAAATGATCTTGCATTTCGGAAACACGATTTTGAGTCAGGCAGTAGTGCGATCGGTATTGACCAGACAAGCCCGGAGCTGCTTTATCGCTATACAACAGGAATGGAGGCCGCATTTGCGATTGCGGCAAGCATTGGAGAAACAGAGTTCCACTATTCTCTGGGGGACGGTAGCAATGCAATCGGTATTGAGACTTCCGAACCAGAAACCATTGCAGAAAAGAAACTGCAAATTGGTAATGCTATCGAAATGTTCTACGAACTGGTTGTCGAGACGATCAGCTTGTTTGCTGTGTCAAATGATGCAGAGATCCTAATGACACTGAATGCGGGCATGAAGCGCTACCGCCTGTTGTCAGATCTGGACGATAAAACCTTGGCAGAGATCGACGATATGACTCTGGAAGAGTTGGACTTTGTTGTACTTGCTTAGGAAAGGAGTAAGAAAAATGTCACAGGCACATTTGGGTTGTTTTAGCGGGACTGTGACGCCGAATGTCAATATGCTGGATATCTTCAAACAGAATGAGCGTGCGGATAATCCCAATAGCATTTTGAACTTCGGTCAAATGTCGCTGCGGAAGCTCAGTATGATTTGCCCAGAAGGAACGAAAGTGAAAATCAACGGGAAGGAGATCCCACTGATCACTGGTATTTTTGAGCTGGGCATGGATCAGATTAACATTACGTCTCTGGAATTTTCTGAGGCGGTTAATGTCAATATTTACTATATGTTCTGAGAGGAGGCACAATTATGGCTGATTTGAGCTGGATTTCTGCCTTGACTAATCAGGGCGGAGGCGGCGGTTCTTCTGGCGGTGTTTCTGACTATGACCAGTTGAAAAACCGCCCTGTAACAAACATTGCAGGAACCGGAACTGTAATCAGTGCTTTGGAGACCGGTGTTTACAATATCGAAGGTACGTGGAAACTTACACCCGATGATATTGAGCGTGAAACATTGGCTGATGACCTGTTCTATGTAATGAACAATGGCGCGGAAAGCAAACTGACATGGATCAGTGCTGGTCAGATTAAAACCTATGGCGTCCCCGTTGGCGGTACTGCTGCTGATATTACAGAAGGATCTATTGCTACTACTGAGGAAGTAGTACGCAATATGGTAGGAGTATTCTGATTTCGTGCCAGTCGCAAAAGCTGCAAAGAAAATCAATTTCATGCAAACGGGCAACAATCTGGATGCAGAGATGTTTTCTTTACAAATATATCAATCCACAATACGTGAGAAGAAAGGATGAAATGCTATGACTGCAAACTACAAACTCGTGTACCATGGTAACAAGGCCAACCTGCCTGCCGTTCGTGATGCTGGTAGCTTCTACCTGACTGACGACACCCGCGAGCTGTATTTCGGTGACAAGAAGTACGGTGAGGGCGTCCGTCTCTATACCAGCGCTGAGGGTAAGCCTGCCACTCCTGCCGAGAGCGTGATCTATGTCAATACCGATACCGGTGTTGGCGAGGTCTACAATGGCTCCGCTTGGGTTGTTGTGATCAAGGGTTATGCTACCGCTATCGGCGAGAACGCTGATGACAGCACTGTGCCTACCAGCAAGGCGGTGAAGGACTACACCGATGCGAAGGTCGCAGAAGTTGCCGGCATTGTTGATGGTCTGGGCGCTCTGGCAAAGAAGGACGAGGTGAGCGAGACCGAGCTGGAGGCTACCCTGAAGGCCAAGATCAACGGCAAGGCTGAACAGACCGATCTGGACGCCGCCAATGGCAAGCTGACCACTCTGATTGGTGCTGATGCCGGTAAGTCTGCCCGTACCATCGCCAATGAGGAGCTGGCTGCCCAGCTGATCCCTGAGAGCGCCAAGGAGTCTCTGAATACTCTGGCCGAGATCGCCGCTTGGATTCAGTCTCACCCCGATGACGCCTCTGCGATGAATCAGGCTATCACCGCCCTGCAGAACCTGGTTGGCACTCTGCCCGAGGGAGCTGTCAGCGACACCGTGGTTGCCTACATCAAGGAGTATACTGACGGCGCTATCGCCGCTCTGAACATCGGTGACTATGCCAAGGCTGCTGACCTGACTGCTGCTATTGGCCGCATCGCTGCTCTGGAGAAGGATACCCACACCCACGCTAACAAGGCTCTGCTCGACACCTACGATCAGACCAACGAGGATCTGAAGGACGCTGTTGCCAAGAAGCACAGCCACGCCAACAAGACCGAACTGGATAAGATCGTTGAGGGCGACAAGGCTAAGTGGGATGCTGCGGCTGCAAAGGCTCACGAGCACGCCAACAAGACCGAGCTGGACAAGATCGCTGAGGGCGACAAGGCTAATCTGGACGCTGTTGTTGCAGCTCTGACTGTCGGTACGTTCTGATCAGGGAATCCGGTAAACTGACCGAGGAGGGAGCGGCTTAGATGCCGCCCCTCCTTTTTCAATTAAAGGAGGTGTACAAATTGTCCCTATTCAACGTAAACCAGACGGTTGCCAGTAAAGCGCGGAATACATCTACGGTTCCGATCAAGGACAAACAATTCCTTATCGTAACTGATTCAGGTGACATCTTTTACGATTCTGACGGAACACGTGTTCAGTTGACGGATATCATCGTCCTGGACACAGAGTCACAACGTCTTGCGCTGACCTCACCGTTCGAGAAGTTCTACTTCGTGAAGGGATCTGGCGCTCTTTGGAGATATAACAACAGCTCATGGGTCAAATGTTCCGGTGGTGGAAGTATGTCGGTTGACAAGGTGCTGTCTGTTGCGTCTTGGTCAGACAATAAACAAAATATTGAGATTTCTGGACTGACGGCAGATCAAAACGGCATCGTGGGCTTGTCTCAGAGTGTGTCCATGGAGGAAAGAGAGGCGGCAGAAACCGCCAGCCTTTATGTTTGTGGGCAGCAGGACGGTTCCTTTACTGTCGCCATTGGTGGAGACAAACCTACGTGTGATATCCCGATCACGGTTATTCTGTTCGGTTAAGGAGGGATGAGCTGTGAGCCAAACAACGACGAACTATGGGCTTATCCTGGAAGACGATTCTTCGACAAAATTTAAGGACTGGCGTGAAGCAATCAACGGTGCATCTAATTCCAACTTCATTAAGGTTGATGAGATTTTGGCGGAGAAAGGCGGCAAGAGCGTGAGTATTGAATGTACGCTGATCGCCAGCTCATGGGTAGGGGTAGATGCTCCGTTTACGCAAGAACTGGCCGTCACTAATCTTGGTGCTGCGCAAAACGGTAATATCTCGGTCGCTCATAGCGCAACTTTTGAGCAACGTGAGATGGCACGAGATGCCAAACTCTGCGTAACCGGGCAGTCTGATGGAAAGCTCATTATCTCAGCAGACGGTGAAATGCCCGATATTGATATCCCTGTGGTAATCACTCTCCTGGGATAAAAGAAAAGGAGGATTCAATATGCCTATTCTTGGCAATTTCCCCTCTGGTGGTGGAGGCGGAACAGGCGGTCTGACCCTGGCCGCTGTGACAGATATTCAGACCTTGGCCGCTGCCGGCAAGGTTTATGTGAAGTGGACTGACCCTGACGATCTGGTTGTGGCCGGCTCTACTTTGGCAGCATGGGGCGGTACTCTGCTGGTACGTAAAGCAGGAAGCGCTCCTGTAAGCCGTCGTGACGGTACGGTTGTTTTGGATAGCAAGGCTCGCAATGCTTATCAGAGCGGCTACTTCTGCGATTCCGGTCTGACAGACGGTGTGACATACTACTACAAACTTTTCCCTTATACCACGCAGGGCGCTTACACTGACAGTGAAGATGACGTGTTCAATGCGACGCCCAATCCTGTTGCAATCGGCAATGTAAGCGGCATGAGCGCCGTTGCAGCCGGTAACGGTAAGCTGAATATCAAGTGGACTGATCCTGCCGCTACTGTGGTACAGGATGGTGTTACTTTGGCAACCTGGGCGAATACCACGGTCGTAGTCAAGGCTGGTAGCTACGCTACGTCTCCCGATGATTCCGCCGCTGCGTATAGAAAGGTTTGCACCACTCGTAACGGCAACGCCAGCACACCTTTGACTGTGACGGGTCTGACCAACGGAACTACTTACTACATTTCTTTCTTCCCCATCTCTACGGATGGAAAAGTAAATGTAAACGCAAGCAATAGAATTACTGGCGTTCCCAATCGGCTAACCATTTCTACGGTTCCTTCTCAGAGAGGAAGTCTGACTTACAACGGTAATGCTCAGTCTCCCTCTTGGAGCGGCTACGATGCCAGTAAGATGACTTTGGGTGGTACTACCTCTGGTACGAACGCAGGAAGCTACAACGCGACCTTTACGCCCAAGGATGACTATTGCTGGTCTGGCGGTGCGACTACGGCAAAGACCGTGGCCTGGAGCATTGCTAAGGCTGCTGGCTCTCTGAGCGTAAATCCCCCAAGCGTGACGCTGAACCCCACTACGAAGAGCGCTGCGGTAACGGTTACTCGCGCTGGTAACGGTGCTATCACGGCTACTTCTGACAACACTGGCGTTGCTACCGTGTCTGTGAGCGGCAATGTCGTGACGATTTCAAGCGTGAATGAGACTACTGGTACGGCTACGATTACCGTTAAGGTTGCCGCTGGTACGAACCATACCTGTCTCTTATACACATCTCCGAGCCCACGAGACGGAGCTACATCTC